>OHII01000379.1_pt1 | contig 19418 bp, 19 predicted proteins | sample 1568341 | NCBI WGS metagenome assembly OHII01 (sample SAMEA3879548, study PRJEB24766) | human gut metagenome | biome: human-associated habitat; feature: feces | place: USA | collected 1985/1987
TTTAAAATCTATGTAAGGTGTGCTTACTCATCCCAGTTGTGGTACACGTCCTGAACATCATCATCCTCATCGAGAAGATCCAGTGTTTTCTGGATATTTTTGATATCCTCTTCACTTGTCAGCTCCACATAAGTCTGCGGGATCATTGTCACTTCCGCATCTGCCATGACGATTCCTGCTTCCTCTAATTTCAGGCGCACTTCACTGAAATCTTCCGGAGCAGTCAGAATCTCAAAACTCTCCTCTTCTTCTGAAAAATCTTCCGCCCCAAAGTCCAGAGCCATCATCATCAGTTCATCTGCATCCATATCGCAGTCTTCTTTTGCAACGATGATCTGTCCCTTTTCATCAAACATAAAAGAGACGCATCCCGGTGTTCCTACATTTCCGCTTCCTTTTGTGAATGCATTTCTTACATTGGATGCAGTACGGTTCTTGTTGTCTGTCAGTGTCTTTACAATGATCGCTGTTCCGTTTGGCCCGTATCCCTCGTATGTGATGTGTTCGTAGTTGTCTCCCGAACCTTCTCCTGCCGCTTTCTTGATGTTTCTGTCGATCGTATCATTCGGCATATTATTTGCTTTTGCCTTTGCGATCACATCACGCAGACGGCTGTTGTTTGCCGGATCCGGACCGCCGCCTTCTTTTACTGCAACTGCAAGCTCTCTACCAAGCTTCGTAAAGATCTTTCCCTTTGCTGCATCATTTTTCTCTTTTTTGTGCTTAATATTTGCAAATTTTGAATGTCCTGACATTGCTCAATTCTCCTTTTATCTCATAAACTCGTTGTTCCATTTTATCACTCTTTTTTCGTTCTGTAAAGTTGTAACGCTGACATTTCCCGCCCATTTCCATTATGTAGGAAGTTCCAGGCTGATGCGGATCGCTTCATTGACTTCTTCCATAAATGTTCCGTCCACATGGCAGATATACTCCTTCAGCCGCTTTTTGTCCAATGTTCTGATCTGCTCCAGAAGTACCACTGAATTTTTCACAAGCCGGTATTTTTTTGCACTGATTTCAATGTGGGTAGGCAGCTTTGCTTTGTTCATTCTGGATGTGATCGCTGCACAGATCACTGTAGGACTGTGCTTATTTCCCACATCATTCTGGATAACCAGCACCGGCCGCACACCGCCCTGTTCTGAACCGATCACCGGACTTAAATCCGCATAATAAATATCCCCTCGTCTGACTGTCACGTTCTATTCACACTCCGATTCTTATACTTCAATTTTCTCCCCCTCAGGGAAGTATACTTGAGTATTCCCGCTTTTATCGGATGTATTCAACTGACATTTATTTTTCCAAAAGGTTGCTTCCCTTATAAACCCGGGGAATTCTTTTTCCAAGACAGCAGACAAATTCATAATTGAAACGACCGCAGATCTCGCTAAGTTCCTCCACCGTGATCTCATCGTCTCCGTCTCTTCCGATCAGAACGACTTCATCCATAAATACAGTATCCGGAATATCAGTCACATCTACCATAAACTGATCCATACAGACACGTCCCAGTATCCGTGCTCTTTTCCCACGGATCAGGACTTCTCCGCGATTAGATAAGCCTCTCGCATAACCGTCCCCGTATCCTACCGGAATGGTAGCCACTTTCATTTTCTTATCTGCCGTAAAAGTCCCTCCGTAACTGATGGAAGCTCCCGGCTCTACTTCTTTCACAAAGCTGACGTGGCTGATCAGGCGAAGTGCCGGCTTTAAGTCCACAGTCTCTTTTTTTACTTCCTCTGACGGATACAGTCCGTACAACGCAATTCCCGCACGGACCAGATTTTGTTTCCACTGTGGAAAATCAATGATTCCCGCGCTGTTATCGCAATGGTATTGCGAAATCGAAATCCCCCGCTTTTCAACCTCATTTCTCATCCATACAAATTTTCTGTACTGCTCTTCTGAAAATGTTTTATCCAGCTCATCTGCTTTTGCAAAATGCGTAAACATTCCTTCCAGGCATACATTTGGAAGTTTTTCAATCTGCCCGATCAGATCTGCGCTCTCCTCTGTTGCCGGAAATCCGAGCCGTTCCATCCCTGTATCGATCTTGATATGAAAATACGCTGTTTTTCCCAACTTTCGGGCAAGATTCGAAATCTCCTGTGCCATATCCAGTGTGTATACTGTGGCGCGCACCTCTTCTTTTATCATTTCTTCATACTGGTTCGGGAACACACATCCCAGCACCATCGTCGGTTTTTGAATTCCCGCTCTGTGAAGCTCCACTGCTTCTTCCAGAGTCGCAGTCGCATAGCCCCATACATCCGGATCGTCATCCAGCATACAGGCAATCGAAACCGCACCATGTCCATATCCGTCTGTTTTCACTACGGCAATAAATTTTGCGCCTTCTCCAACCCTCTTTTTCATCTGTTCCATGTTATATGAAATTGCATCCAGATCAATCTCTGCATACACTCTGCTGTGTTTTTCCATCATTATCTCCCCTTTTCTGTCTTTTTGATACAAGCTGCGATCCCCTCTGTCAGATCTTCTGCCAGAACGCTGTAAGCGCCTCTCCTCTCTCTGGCTGCATCTCCTCCACAGGCATGAAGATACACTCCCAGCACAGTCCCTTCATACACTTTCATATGCTGCGCCAGAAGCCCTGTGATCACCCCGGCAAGCACATCGCCGGAACCGGCCTTTGCCATCGCACTGTTTCCAGCAGTATTCAGAAACATCTGCCGGTCTTTTCCTGCCACAAGCGTACGTGCATCCTTCAGTACACAAACAACACCATAGCTGTCTGTAAATTCTTTTAACGCAGCAAATCTGTTTTTCCCAAGTTCCGGGATGGTACACCCCAAAAGTCCTGCCATTTCTTTCATATGTGGTGTCAGTACAAATGGCTTTTTTTCTTTTGGAAGAAGTTCCATATGATCCGCCAAAAGATTCAAACCGTCTGCATCGATCACACATGGGACCTCTGCATATTTCATCAAATAAGAAAGTATCTGCCCGGCGGTCCTGCTTTTTCCAAGTCCGCATCCGATACAGATTACATCTGCCCACTTCAAAAGACTTTGCAGTTTTTCTTCCTCATATTCTGTATAGGTGGATACGATCGCTTCCGGTAAGAGCTGCTGCAAAATCGTCCGGTTCGATTCTTCTGTATAGATCTGTACCAGACCGCCACCACTTATATAAGCTGCACGTGCACTTAAGTATGCCGCACCAGACATCCCCTTACTGCCCGTGATCATCAGAATCTTTCCATAACTTCCCTTGTGGGAATTCTTTTTCCGATCCGGAAGAAATTTGGAAAGATCCGATTTTTCCAATGTGTAACAGACTTCCGGATTTTCTTCAAAAAGTTTTGTCCCGATCCCGATTTCCACAGGGATTACCTCGCCCGCATAATCGGATCCCGGAAACAAAACAGTTCCCAGTTTCTCACATGCAAAAGAAACTGTCAAGTCCGCATGAAATGCCGTTCCCAGCACCTGTCCGTCAAAAGAGCTGATTCCTGACGGAATATCGATTGCCACTTTCTCTGCATGTATCTGGTTCATTTCTTCGATCACATCTTTATAATGCCCCTCGATCGTCCTGCTTAAACCTACACCAAACACAGCATCTATGACAACAGTATATTCTTTTGGGAGAATGTTTGTGACAACGGAAACACCCAGATTGGATGCGATCTGCCTCTGCTGTCTGCATTCTTCACTCATGGATGTTTCTTTCCCTGCAAAAACCGCACACACATCTTTTCCCTCCAGATAAAGAAGTCTTGCAACGGCGAATCCATCTCCACCATTATTTCCACTTCCGCACACAACAAGACAGTGATCCAGACTGATTCCTTTCTCTTTCATCACTTCCACTGTTTTCAGAGCTGCCCGCTCCATCAATACCAGAGAAGGAATCCCGATCTTTTGAATCGTATATTCATCCGCTCTCTGCATCCACGCTCCGTCTGGTAAATATCTCATACCCAATCTCCCTTCTGCTCCTGAAAAGAAAGGACGTGCAGCCAGACATTTTCCGACCACACGCCTTTGCACATGAACTGAGTTATTCTTACTTGTTTTGTTCTTCCCGGTGACGACTGACATTATATGACAGCTTCATCAGACTGTCTGAAAGATGTACGCTTTCTACGATCACATCTTTTGGCAGATTCAGATCTGTATGTGCAAAATTCCAGATAGCCTGGATTCCATTGTCCACTAATAACTCTGCAACTTCTTTTGCTTTCGATTTTGGAATCGTCAGTGCTGCAATCTCAATCTCATTGTTCTGAAGAAATTCCTGCAGCTCATCCATCATCCGTACCGGGATTCCGCGGATGGCAACTCCTTCAAGCCGGGGATTCACATCAAAAAGTCCTTTTAAAATAAATCCGCCTTTTTCAAAAGAGGCATAATTGGCAAGAGCCTGTCCCAGATTACCTGCACCTATGATAATGAAATTGTGGCTTCTGTCCAGTCCGAGAATCTTGCCGATCTCCGTATATAAATATTTTACATTATACCCGTATCCCTGTTGCCCGAATCCCCCGAAATTATTGAGATCCTGTCGAATCTGGGATGCCGTGACATGCATCTTCTTACTTAGATCGTTGGATGAGATCCTCTCCACCTGATCTTCCATCAAATCTCCAAGGTATCTATAATATCTGGGGAGCCTGCTGATAACTGCACGGGATATTTTTCTTTCTTCCACTGATTGTACCCTCCAATTTTAATCTTTTCTTATTATATAGAATTGTGAAAGATAAGTCAAACTTTTATATTGTATTTTGCCGTGTTTTCGTTATAATGAAATGGTGATGATTCGAAATAATCAGTTATTGTCAAAATACAGGAGGAATTTCATGATACTCGCATGTCATAGTTTAAATAAATCATTCGGCGACCATCTCATTGTCCGGGATGGCTCTTTTCATGTAGAAGACCGTGAAAAAGCTGCACTTGTCGGCGTCAACGGTGCAGGAAAATCAACAATCTTCAAAATGATCGTAGGAGAACTGCCTCTGGATGAAGGAGACGTTATTCTAGCAAAAGGAAAGACGCTTGGCTATCTTGCCCAGCATCAGAATCTGGATACTACAAACACGATCTATGAAGAACTAAAAACTGCAAAATCTGATATTATCGCTCTGGAGGCCCAGATCCGCGCCATCGAACTGGAGTTAAAATCTCTTTCCGGAGAGGAACTGACAAACCGTTTAAACACTTACAACCGGCTGATGTCAGAATTTGAATCGAAAAACGGTTACGCCTACGAAAGTGAGATCACCGGTGTTTTAAAAGGTCTTGGCTTTACAGAAGAAGAATTCTCAAAACCCACAGACACCCTTTCCGGCGGTCAGAAAACCAGGGTATCTCTCGGAAAACTTTTGCTCACAAAACCAGATATCCTGTTGTTGGACGAACCGACCAACCACCTGGATCTGAACTCCATCAGCTGGCTGGAGACGTATCTTCTGAACTATCCGGGTGCAGTTCTGATTGTTTCCCATGACCGGTTTTTCTTAAACCGCGTTGTGACAAAGGTCATCGAGATTGAAAACGGCTCTGTACGCATGTATACCGGCAATTACAAAGACTATGCACAGAAAAAACAGATGATCCGGGATGCGCAGCTCAAAGAATATTTAAACCAGCAACGTGAAATCAAGCATCAGGAAGCAGTCATTGAAAAACTGCGCTCTTTCAACCGTGAAAAATCAATCAAACGCGCGGAAAGCAGGGAAAAAATGCTCTCCAAAATCACACCTGTCGAAAGACCCGCAGAAGCGGCAAGAGAGATGCACTTTACACTGGAACCTTCCGAAGTCAGTGGAAATGACGTTTTAAGTATCGAATCCCTCGGGAAACGTTTTGACAGTCAGGTGTTATTCCATGATATCAGCTTTGAAATCAAGCGCGGAGAGCACGTAGCGATCATCGGAGACAATGGAACCGGAAAAACAACACTCTTAAAAATACTCAATCAGGTCGTAGAACCGGATTCCGGAAGTTTTACACTGGGTTCTAAGGTTCAGATCGGATACTACGATCAGGAACATCATGTGCTGCATAATGAAAAAACTATTTTCGACGAGATTTCTGACGATTATCCGACACTCACCAATACGCAGATCCGAAACACTCTTGCAGCATTTCAGTTTACCGGAGACGATGTCTACAAGCTGATCCGGGATTTAAGCGGTGGAGAAAAAGGACGTGTCTCTCTTGCAAAACTGATGCTTTCAGAAGCCAATTTTCTGATTCTTGACGAGCCGACCAACCACCTGGATATTACTTCCAAAGAAATTCTGGAGCAGGCACTCAACGAATATACCGGCACGGTTCTGTACGTATCCCACGACCGGTACTTTATCAACCAGACTGCCACCCGGATTCTGGAACTGGTCAACCAGACTTTTGTCAATTATATCGGAAACTATGATTACTATCTGGAGAAAAAAGAAGAACTGACCGCCGCATACGCCACCCCGGCTTCTGATCAGACAGTTCCTCAAAATACCACAGAATCGGCACCTTCAGACTCCAAACTAAGCTGGCAGGAACAAAAGGAACTGCAGGCAAAAGAACGAAAACGAAAAAATGAACTGAAAAAGACGGAAGACCGAATTGCTGTTCTGGAAGAACGAAATGTGGAAATCGACGAGCTGATGACGCAGGAAGAAGTCTATTCCAATTCTGTCAAATGTCAGGAACTTGCATTGGAAAAAGATGCAAACAATACCGAACTGGAAGAACTGTACGAAAAATGGGAAGAACTCGCAGAATAATCTGCGAGTCCTTTCCATTTCATTTTCTAATATCACTTCTTCCAGATAGGAGTCATTTCTTTTAATATCTCCGGTATTTTTTCATAAAAATTTTCCACATCAAACTTTCCATAGCATATGATATCCATATCCGCAGCTTTTCCGAGATAGATCATCTCATCTTCGTTCTGCTCTTGCAAATGAGGTTGTATATATGTGGACCACAGGTTTCGATTTAAATAAACCATTGCAATTTCCCTTTTTTCTGCTCCCTCTTCCACTGTTACAGGGTTACAAAAAACAGAGCCTGCCGAATCACTTCCTGCATAGGATAAATAGGCATTCTCTCCGACTATTTCCACTTCCATTTTCTGTGGATCAAACGGGATCGGCTCTTTCGGAAGCACCAGAATTGTATAAACTCCTGCCAGAAGGGCGCACACAAGAATCGCCCCAAGTATTGCTGCTGCGATCCTACGGTTGATCAATCTGTGTTTTAATTTCTGAAACAGTTCTTTTTCTGCCTGATTTTTCTTATTCGGCAATACTATTTTTGCCCGCATTTTTTCCATTTCTTTTCTGCAGTCTTCACATTCCTTCAAATGTTCTTCTACCAGCTTCTTTGTATCCTCACTCACAATTTCATCTACATACAGCGGCATGATATCCTGTATTACATTACAACTGATTTTACTCATATCCCTGCTCCTCCATATACTCTTCAATTTTCTTTTTCGCTCTATAAAAAGTAACTCTCGCCCAGCCGGAACTTTTTTGAAATAATGTTCCGATTTTTTCATAAGAAAGTTCTCCAAACACCCGCAAATTAAACACTTCTTTATATGGTTCTTCCATATTGTGAAGGAACTTGTGAATCAAAAATGCCTTTTCTTCATTCACCAGATTTTCTGCAAAATGAACTCCTACATCTACTACGTTTTCATACTCTGTCCAATCTGCATCATGCTTTTTTCGTCTGCAGTAGCTAAAATATGTATTCTTCGCAATTGTAAAAAGCCAGGCTCTGATATCCTTTCTCCCGTCAAATTGATTCAGAGATTTTAATGCTTTTACAAACGTCTCCTGCGCAATTTCTTCTGCTGTCACTTCATCCGGCGTCAGGCTGCGAACATATAGAAAAACTTCCCGAAAATACAGCTGATATATTTTTTCGAACTCCACATCTCCCCCTCCTTTCACCTTAATAACTGCTCACATTCTAAAACGTTACAAATCTTTTCATTTTATTATATAAAAAAATACATACTTTACAAAATTGTTTTTTTGCCCTGTTTTATCTCGTGATCATTCTCTCACCCGGGGTATAAAAAACGGGGTGAAAAATCCGATGTAAGATTTTTCACCCCACTTTTCTATTTTCTTTTACAATCTCTTCGCGATTGCTTTGATAAATCCTTCACTGTTTAAGACTGTCGGATTCTCAATTGTTGTGATCAATGCCAGATCTTTTGTCATCTCCCCTGCTTCAATCGTATCGATCGTAGCTTTTTCCAGTCTGTCAGCAAACTCCATCAATTCTTTGTTTCCGTCCAGTTCTCCGCGTTTTCTCAGCGCTCCGGACCATGCAAAGATCGTTGCCACAGAGTTTGTAGAAGTCTCTTCCCCTTTTAAGTGCTTGTAATAATGACGCTGTACCGTACCATGTGCCGCTTCATACTCATAATACCCTTCCGGAGAAACCAATACCGATGTCATCATTGCAAGAGAACCAAATGCTGAGGACACCATGTCGCTCATCACATCACCGTCATAGTTCTTACATGCCCAGATAAATCCGCCCTCTGATTTCATCACACGCGCTACGGCATCATCGATCAATGTATAGAAATATTCGATTCCCGCTGCTTTGAACTTCTCATCATATTCTGCATCGTAGATTTCCTGGAAAATATCTTTAAATGTATGGTCATATTTCTTGGAAATTGTATCCTTTGTTGCAAACCAGAGATCCTGTTTTGTGTCCAGTGCATAATTGAAACAGCTTCTTGCAAAACTTTCAATCGACTCATTGACATTATGCATTCCCTGTACGATTCCTGCGCCTGTAAACTCATGAACCAGCTCTCTTGTCTGCGTTCCGTCTTCTGCTGTGTAGACCAGCTCCACTTTTCCAGCACCCGGAATCTTCATCTCGGATCCTTTATACACATCCCCATATGCATGTCTTGCGATCGTAATTGGCTTCTTCCAGCTTTTTACACAAGGCTCAATTCCTTTTACAACAATCGGAGCACGGAAAACTGTTCCGTCTAAAATAGCGCGGATCGTACCATTTGGACTCTTCCACATCTCTTTGAGATCATACTCTTCCATACGCGCCGCATTTGGAGTGATCGTCGCACATTTGACTGCCACTTTATATTTTTTCGTCGCATTTGCAGAATCTACTGTCACCTGATCGTTCGTCTCATTGCGGTGCTCCAGCCCCAGATCATAATATTCTGTATTCAGGTCAATGTATGGCTCCAGAAGATCTTCTTTGATCATCTTCCAGAGAATTCTTGTCATCTCGTCCCCGTCCATTTCCACGATTGGTGTGGTCATCTTAATTTTTTCCATGTTCCGTATCCTCCTAAATTTCTTCGTATCCCTGTTTTTTCAAATTCTGCATCACATGCAGGATGTGTTCGTTTGCAAGCTGCTCTGCCAGATCTGCATCGTTGTCTCGGATCGCACGAAGGATCTGCTTGTGCTCTCTGATCGACTTTCTGGCTCTCTCCTCTGAAACGACAGAGTTTCTTCTTGCCTGCTGCACATATTTATGAAAATCCATCAGGACATGGCTTAAAATCCGGCTGTCCGATGCTTCATACAAAATCTTATGGAATTTGCCATCCAGATCTGTCACCTGGTCTGCATTATTTCCACTTACTTTTTTCATATGGAATTCTGATAGAAGAATCACTTCTTCCAGCTCATCCAGCTGTTCCTCCGTAATATGCTCTGTTGCCCATCTGGCACACAACCCTTCCAGCATAGAACGCAGGATATAGATATCTCTGATATCCTTGGATGAAATTCCGGTCACATACGCTCCTTTGTTCGGTATGATCGTGACCAGTCCTTCCAGCTCCAGCTGCCTGAGTGCCTCTCTGACCGGTGTCCGGCTTACCCCCAGCTCTTTTCCGAGTGTATTCTCCCGCAGTTCATCATGCTCTTTATATTTTCCGCTCAGTATGTCTTCGCGGAGTCTCTGGAACACACGGCTTCCCAGAGAATTATCCTGATATTCGCCCATTTTCTATCTGTCAGCCTCCCAGCTACAATTTTATATGCAGTTCCTTACATATACTATCTATTTTGGCAATTAATTCGTCATCTGTCAAGACTGTAACGCGACCTTCTTCATACTCCTTATCTACCCACTCTTTCAATCGGCTGACCAGTTCTGAATTTTTATCCACCTGACTGCCCTGCGGAAGTTTATAGTAGGCATTGATCCAGTAGGCGATTCCCGCCGCTCCGGATGTATTGGAAACAGAAACCAGCGCCGGGCGGTTCAGGAATTTGTCTGTATCAAAGATATTGTAGATCTCTTCATTTTTGAGCATTCCATCCGCATGGATTCCAGCTCTTGTGACATTAAAATTCTTTCCGACAAACGGTGTCCTCGATGGCACTCTGTATCCGATCTCCTTCTCATAATATTCAGCCAGCTCTGTAATAACCGTTGTATCCATTCCATCCAGTGTTCCTCGAAGCTGTGCATACTCAAATACCATTGCCTCTAAAGGTGTATTTCCCGTACGCTCTCCGATACCAAACAAGGAACAGTTCACTCCGCAGGCTCCGTAAAGCCACGCTGTCGTCGAATTATTGACTGCTTTATAGAAATCGTTGTGTCCGTGGAATTCGATCAGTTCACTTGGCACGCCCGCATGTGTCATCAGACCATAGATGATTCCCGGAATAGAACGCGGAATCACTGCACCCGGGAAATTCACCCCATATCCCATCGTATCACAGACACGGATCTTGACCGGGATCTGATACTCTTCCATCAGCTTCATCAATTCCAGACAAAACGGAATCACAAAACCGTAAATATCAGAACGTGTGATATCTTCCAGATGACATCTCGGCCGAACTCCGGTTTCCATGCACTCACGCACAACAGATAAATAATGTTCCATCGCTTCCCGCCTCGTCATCTTCAGCTTGTAAAAAATATGATAATCGGAACAGCTGACCAAAATCCCTGTCTCCTTGAGACCGATATCTTTTACCAGCTGAAAATCCTTTTTACTGGCACGGATCCAGCTTGTCACTTCCGGAAACTGATATCCTCTCTCCAGACATTTGTAGACCGCATCCCGATCTTTCTTGCTGTACAGGAAAAACTCACTCTGACGAATCTTTCCGTTAGGACCTCCCAGACGATGGAAATAATCATAAATCGTCACAATCTGCTCTGTTGTATAAGGAGCTCTGGACTGCTGTCCGTCTCTAAATGTCGTATCTGTGATCCAGATTTCATCCGGCATATTATGCGGCACAATACGGTCATTGAATGCAATCTTTGGGATTTCATCATAATGGAACAGATTCCGGAACACATTCGGCGTATCTACATCCACCAGTGGATACATGTGTTCTTCCAGTTCCAGAAGATTTGTGTGCTGATTCAAACGTACTTTTCTATTTTCCATGATTTTCTCCTCCGTCCACTCTTTAACACTCTACTTAACAAAAGTTCTTGTATAATTGTATACACTTATACATGTATTGTCAATAGTAATTTTTCTTACTATAACTGCAAAAGGCAGATGCCCTGATCCTTTCAATCAGATAACATCTGCCTTTTTCTCACACGATCACTCTTACTTTCAGAACACCTTCTACTGCTTCCAGTGCTTTCGCAATCTGTCCGGAAACCTCGGATTCTACGTCGATCATCGTATAAGCATATTCCTTCTTACTCTTATTTGCCATCAGGGAAATATTCATTCCCTCGCCTGCCAGAAGTGCTGTAAACTGTCCCAGCATATTCGGGATGTTGCGGTGCAGGATTGTAATTCTTGCTCCGCTTCCTTTCACTCCCATATCGCAGTCCGGATAATTTACAGAATGTGTAATATTTCCGTTCTGCAGATAATCCATCACTTCTGCAACTGCCATTTTGGCGCAATTATCCTCGGACTCTTCTGTGGAAGCTCCCAAATGCGGAATCACGATCGCGCCTCTGACACCTACGATCTCTTTTGTCGGGAAGTCCGTCACATAACTGCGCACTTTCTCAGATACTAAAGCATCCACGATATCTTCCTGATTAACCAGTACATCTCTCGCAAAATTCAGGATCACTACCCCGTCTTTCATCAGACTGATGGCGTCTTTGTTGATCATTCCTTTTGTATCGTCCAGTGCCGGAACATGAACGGTCAGATAATCGCACTCTTTGTACAATTCATCCACGGATTTTGCATGATGGATATTTCTGGAAAGCTTCCATGCCGCATCTACGGATACGTACGGGTCATATCCATATACTTCCATTCCCAGATGTGTCGCTGCATTCGCCACCAGAACTCCGATCGCTCCCAGACCGATCACTCCTAATTTTTTTCCTTCCAGCTCCGTTCCTGCAAAAGCTTTCTTCTTCTTTTCTGTGATTTTTGCGATGTCTCCGTCTTCTTCGTACTCCTGCACCCAGTTGATACCTCCGATAATGTCACGGGCTGCCAGAAGCATTCCTGCAATTACGAGTTCTTTCACACCATTTGCATTGGCTCCGGGTGTATTGAATACTACAATTCCTTTCTCCGCACAACGATCCAGAGGAATATTGTTCACACCTGCACCTGCTCTTGCCACAACTTTCAGGTTCTCCGGCAGTTCCATCTCATGCATAGATGCACTTCTGACCAAAATTGCGTCTGCCGCCTCTGCAGCCTCTGTTTTTTGATAGTTCTCTGTAAATTTATCGAGTCCAATCTGAGAGATTGGATTCAGGCAATGATACTGATACATACTACGCATTTTCCTCCTCAAACTTCTTCATAAACGCAACGAGAGCTTCTACTCCTTCATACGGCATTGCGTTGTAAATACTTGCACGCATTCCGCCTACAGTACGGTGTCCCTTCAGATTTTCCAGTCCGGCTTCTTTTGCTTCTTTCACAAATTTGGCATCCAGATCTTTGTCTCCTGTCACAAATGGAACATTCATCAGAGAACGGTCTTTTTTCTCCACGGTTCCTTTGAACAACTTACTTTCGTCCAGAAAATCGTACAACAGTTTAGCTTTCTTTTCATTTTTCTCTTTCATCGCAGAAAGGCCGCCCATCTTCTTCAGCCACTTAAACACTTTTCCGCAAATATATATTCCGTATGCAGGCGGAGTGTTGTAGAGAGAATCCGCATCTGCATGCGTTTTGTATGTCAGCATCGTCGGTGTGCCTGGAAGCACATCTTCTGTGAGCAGGTCTTCCCGGATAATCACGATCACAACACCTGCCGGTCCGATATTTTTCTGTACGCCTCCATAGATCACTCCATATTTTGTGACATCTACAGGCTCAGAGAGGAAACAGGAAGAAACGTCTGCAACCAGCGTCTTTCCTTTTGTATTCGGCAGTTCTTTAAATTTTGTTCCGTAAATCGTATTATTCTCACAGATGTATACATAATCTGCATCTTCTGAAACCGGAAGATCCGAACAGTCCGGAATATAAGAAAAAGTCTTGTCTGCAGAAGATGCGATCCGGTTTACGGTTCCATACTTTTCTGCCTCATCCGCTGCTTTTTTTGCCCACTGACCGGTCACAATGTAATCTGCCACCCGGTTCTTCATCAGATTCATCGGAATCATCGCAAACTGCTGAGATGCTCCGCCCTGCAAAAATAAAACCTTGTAATTGTCCGGAATATCCATCAGCTCTCTGAGATCTGCCTCTGCTTCCTGAATAATCGTCTCGAAGGCTTTCGAGCGATGACTCATTTCCATAACCGACATTCCGGTTCCTCTGTAATCTAACATTTCATCTGCTGCTTCTTTTAGCACTTCTTCCGGCAGCACTGCCGGTCCGGCTGAAAAATTGTACACTCTACTCATCTTCTTTTCCTCCTGAATTTCATTTTTATATTGAAACAAAGAAAATTTATTCTTCGTTCAAATCCATCTCATCAAACACTTCGCTGATCGCAGCTCCCGGCGCAACCATCGGCCACACCTTGTCATCCTGGTCGATCTGGCAGTCCAGCACAACAGGACGCTGCATCTTTACTGCTTTTGCAAAAGCGTCTGCAAACTCTTCTTTTGTTGTCACACGGATTCCTTCTGCTCCAAGTGCCTGTGCCAGCTTTACAAAATCCACCGCATCATCCAGGATTGTCTGGGAATAATGCTGATTGTAAAAGAGATTCTGCCACTGGCGTACCATACCAAGCACATGATTGTTCACCACGACCTGTACGATCGGAATCTGATATCTCGCAGCTGTTGCGATCTCATTCATGTTCATACGGAAACATCCGTCTCCGGCGATATTGACTACGGTCTTTTCCGGACAGCCCATTTTGGCTCCGATGGATGCGCCAAGTCCATATCCCATTGTTCCAAGTCCTCCGGATGACAAGAGCGTCCTTGGCTCTTTATATTTATAATACTGTGCAGCCCACATCTGATGCTGTCCTACTTCTGTCGTAATGATTGCATCTCCTTTTGTCTGCCTGTAAATCTCTTCTACGATATACGGACCGGTCAGCTTTCCATCCTCATACTGAAGCGGATATTCTTTCTGATACGCTGCAATCTGTTCCATCCACTCCGGATGTGACTGTTCCTCAAGTCTTGCATTCAACCGCATTAAAACTTCTTTCAAATCTCCGACGATTCCATGATCGATCAACACGTTTTTGTTCATCTCTGCCGGATCGATATCAATCTGCAAGATCTGTGCATTCTTCGCAAACTTTTCTGTATCGCTCGTTACACGGTCATCAAATCTGGCTCCTACCGCGATCAACAGATCGCACTCACTGACTCCATAGTTGGATGTCTTGGTTCCATGCATTCCGACCATCCCTGTGTAACGCGGATCTGTTCCCGGAAATGCTCCCTTTCCCATCAGAGTATCTGTCACCGGAGCATCCACTTTTTCTGCGAATTCACGCAATTCTCTGCTCGCCCCCGAAAGGACAACGCCGCCCCCAGCATAAATAAACGGCTTTTGGGATGCTTCGATCATCTCAACAGCACGTGAAAGTGCCTCCTCTGTGATGGTCTCCGTCTTTCTCGGCGGGAACTCTGCTTCCCGGGGAAGATATTCTGTCACGTTTGCCGTAATATCTTTCGGGATATCGATCAGAACCGGCCCGGGTCTGCCGCTGCGCGCGATCCGGAATGCCTTGCGGATTGTCTCTGCCAGTTTTTCCACATCCTTGACAATAAAGTTATGTTTGGTGATCGGCATGGTGATCCCTGCAATATCGATTTCCTGAAAGCTGTCTTTTCCAAGCAGGGAAACCCCTACATTACAGGTAATCGCTACGACCGGAATGGAATCCATATAGGCCGTTGCAATTCCTGTCACCAGATTCGTTGCCCCCGGGCCACTGGTCGCCAGACACACTCCCACCCTGCCGGTTGCTCTTGCATACCCGTCTGCCGCATGCGCCGCGCCCTGTTCATGAGAAGTCAGGATATGCCTGATTTCATTACTATGCTCATAGAGAGCGTCGTATACATTTAAAATTGCTCCCCCCGGATATCCGAATACAGTATCTACACCCTGTTCTTTCAGACATTCGATCACAATCTCTGCTCCATTTAACTGCATGATGCTCTCCTCCTAATTATTTTTCGGGATCTCCAGAATTGCGCCTCTGTTTCCGGAGGTAACCATAGACGCATATCTTGCCAGATATCCTGTCTTGACCTTTGGCTCTCTTGGCTGCCATGCAGCACGACGTCTTTCCAGTTCTTCCTCTGATACATCCAGCTCCAGTTTTAATTCCGGAATATTGATCTTGATGATATCCCCTTCTTCGACAAGCGCGATCGGTCCTCCAACGGCCGCTTCCGGTGACACATGTCCGATAGATGCGCCTCTGGATGCTCCGCTGAAGCGGCCGTCCGTGATCAGCGCAACCGAAGATCCAAGGCCATATCCTGCAATCGCAGAAGTCGGATTCAGCATCTCACGCATTCCCGGACCTCCTTTTGGTCCCTCGTACCGGATCACAATCACATCTCCCGGGTTGATCTTTCCGGATTTGATTGCTTCTGTAGCTTCTTCGTCACTCTCAAAAATCCTTGCAGGTCCTTCATGCACCAGCATCTCTGCACAGACTGCAGAACGTTTTACCACACTTCCGTCCGGCGCCAGATTTCCTTTGAGTACTGCCAGACCGCCTGTCTCACTGTACGGATTGTCAATCGGGCGGATTACCTCCGGATTTTTATTGACACATCCTTCGATGTTCTCTCCCAGTGTCTTTCCGGTCACAGTCATACATTCTGTATGAAGAAGTCCTTTCTTGTTCAGCTCATTCATCACCGCATAAACTCCGCCGGCCTCGTTGAGATCTTCCATGTATGTATGTCCTGCCGGAGCAAGATGGCACAGATTCGGAGTTTTCTCGCTGATCGGATTGGCAAAATCAATCTCAAAATCCATTCCGATCTCATGTGCAATCGCAGGAATGTGCAGCATACTGTTTGTGGAACATCCCAGTGCCATGTCCACTGTCAATGCATTTAAAATCGCTTCTTTTGTCATAATGTCTCTTGGGCGGATATTCTTTCTTACCAGCTCCATCACCTGCATTCCCGCATGTTTTGCAAGCTGCAGTCTTGCAGAATACACTGCCGGAATGGTTCCGTTTCCTTTCAGTCCCATACCAAGAGCCTCTGTCAGGCAGTTCATACTGTTTGCCGTATACATACCGGAACAGGAACCACAGGTCGGACATGCCTTTTCTTCAAATTCGCACACATCTTCTTCTGAAAATTTTCCTGCCGCATAAGAACCGACTGCCTCAAACATGCTGGAAAGACTAGTCTTACTTCCCTTCACATGACCCGCCAGCATCGGTCCCCCGCTGACAAAAATCGTCGGAATATTCACACGGGCTGCTGCCATCAGAAGTCCCGGAACGTTCTTATCACAGTTCGGTATCATAACAAGTCCGTCAAACTGATGTGCCATAGCCAGTGCTTCTGTAGAATCCGCGATCAGATCTCTTGTCACCAGCGAATATTTCATCCCAATATGTCCCATGGCAATTCCGTCACAAACTGCAATCGCAGGAACCATGATCGGTGTTCCTCCTGCCATAGCAACTCCCATTTTAACAGCCTGTGTAATCTTATCCAGGTTCATATGCCCCGGCACGATCTCATTATAAGAACTCACAATTCCGATCAACGGCCGGTCCAGTTCTTCTTGTGTCATTCCCAGCGCATTGAACAGGGAACGGTGCGGCGCCTGCTGCATCCCCTTTGTTACAGTATCACTTCTCATCTTCTATCATCCTCTTTCCTTTTTTTGAATTTCTGTTTTTTCTATTGGATATATGCACAGATCCTGTCACCCATCTCGCGGGTATTGATCTGTATGCTTCCCTCTGACATAATATCGATCGTGCGGTAACCGTCTCTTAATACACGCTGTACCGCTTCCTCAATGGCATCTGCTTCCCTGTCAAGATCAAATGTAAACCGAAGCATCATAGCTGCTGACAGAATCGTCGCGATCGGATTGGCAATGCCTTTTCCCGCAATATCCGGAGCAGAACCGCCGCTTGGCTCGTAAAGTCCGAATTTTGTCTCATTGAGACTTGCAGAAGAAAGCATTCCAATCGATCCAGTCACCATACTCGCCTCATCCGAAAGGATATCCCCAAACATATTCTCAGTCAGGATCACATCAAACTGTGCCGGATCCTTCACAAGCTGCATTGCACAATTATCCACCAGCATATGCTCCAGAGTCACTTCCGGATATTCCTTAGCCACCTCTTCCACAACGCTTCTCCAAAGTCTGGAGGAATCCAATACATTTGCCTTATCCACGCTGGTCACTTTTTTTCTGCGTTTTGCAGCAATGTCAAATCCCCGTTTCGCAATTCTTCGAATTTCTTCTTCATTATATGTAAGGGTATCGCAGGCAGTCATCACCCCGTCTATGTCTCTGGTGCTGCGCTCCCCAAAATACAGACCGCCCGTGAGCTCCCGCATGATCATCAGATCAAATCCATCTTTAATGATCTCCTCTTTCAGCGGACACGCTTCTTTGAGTTCTTCATACAATACTGCCGGTCTTAAATTTGCAAATAAATTCAGTTCTTTTCTAATTTTTAACAGTCCGGCTTCGGGACGTTTTGAAGGCTCCAGTTGATACCATGGAGAAGTCCTCGTATCTCCGCCGATCGAGCCCATCAAAACTGCATCACACAGCTTCGCTTTGCTGATCGTCTCATCTGTCAGTGGAACACCATGTACGTCAATGGATGCTCCACCCATCAAAAGCTGTGTATACACACATTCATGTCCATAAACTTCTGCGGTTCGATCCAGTACTTTCATCGCTTCTGTCACAATTTCCGGTCCGATTCCGTCTCCTTTGATCACTCCGATATTCAACTTCATAATACTCATCCTTCCAATTTTCAAAGTGTTATTCTAAATAATACCTCATTTCTTTTCTCATTTCAACCCTTTACCACACAAAAGTGTCAAAAAACAGAGCGAACTCTGTAAATCCCATAAGCTTCTGTTTAAAAAAAGCTGTTCTACAGCCTCTCCGGCCATAAAACAGCTTCCTTTTTTTCTTACTCTGCGTTTGGTTTTTCAATCTGCGCGATTGCAGCTTTCTGCATCGGAATACGGCAGTTTTTATTGTTACCAAACTCTACGATCACATCATCATCTGTGATGTCGATGATCACACCGTAAAATCCGCTTGTTGTCAATGCAGTATCTCCAACTTCCATAGAAGCCAGCATCGCCTGGATTCTCTTCTGCTCCTTTTTCTGAGGACGCATCATGAACCACCAGAGACCTCCGAATAATACTACATAAATTACAATAACACCTAACATCTTACCAGCACACCTCCACTTACCGTGATATACTCTTCATTTTGTCTCACACGCTTCCCTGCGTCCGACAATATTACTATTGTACACAAAAAATCATGATACTTCAAGTAAATTTTCTATAAACATTTGGAAAAGTGTCTATTTTCCGGATGTCATACCTTCGATTTTTTTCTTTTTGTATGCCTGATACTCTCCCGCTTCGATTGCTGCACGGATTTCCTCCATCATCGTGTTGTAGAAATACAGGTTGTGCAGTACACATAAGCGCATCCCCAGCATCTCTTTTGCTTTCAGAAGATGACGGATGTATCCCCTGCTGTAGCTTCTGCATGCCGGACACTGACATCCTTCCTCAATCGGTCTGTCATCCAGTTCATATTTTGCATTGAACAGATTCAGCTTTCCATGGTTGGTATATACATGTCCATGACGTCCGTTTCTGCTCGGGTAAACACAGTCAAAGAAATCGACTCCTCTGTCTACCGCCTCTAAAATATTGATCGGTGTTCCCACTCCCATCAGATAGGTCGGTTTCTGCTCCGGCAGATATGGAACAACCGCATCCAGGATCCGGTACATCTCCTCGTGGCTCTCTCCTACTGCGAGTCCTCCT
>OHII01000402.1_pt1 | contig 18470 bp, 17 predicted proteins | sample 1568341 | NCBI WGS metagenome assembly OHII01 (sample SAMEA3879548, study PRJEB24766) | human gut metagenome | biome: human-associated habitat; feature: feces | place: USA | collected 1985/1987
GAGCCGTAACCAATTCCAACGGCGTCATCTATGCCACCCTGGCAGGCGAATTTGGCGATGAGACAGACGTGGGAGCCACCTCCATTCTCGCCCTCAATGACGGTCCCTTTTTTACCATGATAGCATTGGGCGCCTCCGGCATGGGTAACTTCCCAATTACGGACATCATTGCCAGCATCATCCCCATGGTTATCGGGTTCATTATCGGCAATCTGGACCACGAGTGGAGAAAAATTCTGGCCACGGGCATGATTCTTCTTCCCCCCTTTAACGGCTTTGCCCTGGGTGCGGGTATGAACTTCAACAATATTCTCAGAGCGGGTGTTTCCGGAATTCTGCTGGGCCTCCTTACCGTGCTGGCCACCGGCCTTCTCACCTTCTTCCTCTACAGCGCTCTCCGCAAAAAGGCGGATCCCATGGGCGCTGCCATCGGCACCACGGCCGGAGTGGCCACCACCACGCCCACAGCCGTAGCCATGGCCGATCCATCCTTCCAGCCACAGGTGGAAACCGCCACTGCCCAGACAGCTGCCGCCGTGGTAATCACGGCCGTGCTTTGCCCGCTGCTGGTATCCTGGCTGGCCAAGGTATCCCGTAAGTGGAATGAGGCCCACGGCATAGTCACAGACATACCCGCTCCTGAGCAGGAGAGCTGCGAAACCCAGCCAGCGGCAACTGCCGATTTAGACTCGCTCTAATTAGGTAATAAAACAGATGATATTGACAGATGGAGGAAACAGACAGACATGAACCGAACCATATTAAATGCAGGAATGATTTTATGCGGGGAACAGCTTACTCCCATGGAGAACGGATCCCTTATCATTGAGGACGGAATCATCCGGGAAATCCTGCCCCGGGAGGCCAGGGATGCATTATCCATAGAAGACGCAGAAGAAATCAGCCTTCCCCATATGACTCTGATGCCGGGCATGATAGAGTGCCACAACCACCTGTGCATTGATGCCACCCTTCCGGAACACCTGGAGCTGCTGGCCTGGAGCAACGAATGCCAGCTGACCCTGCTGGCATTAAAGGGACTTAAGGAAGACCTGATGAGCGGTGTAACCACAGCCCGGTGCATGGGGGATAAGTACTACATAGACGTGACCCTGAAGAAGCTGATTGAGGACGGAAAGGCTGAAGGCCCCCGTCTCCTGGCAGCGGGCATCGGCATGAAGGGAAGCCACGGAGCGGGCCACATCGGAATGCCCCACTGCGGGACCGAAGAAATCCGCCGCACCTGCCGCGAGAACTTGAAAAAAGGCGCGGACCTGCTGAAGCTTTTCATAACCCCCGGTGTTCCGGATCCCTTCAGCACCTTTGTGCCGAGCTTTCTCAGCCTGGAGGAAATCTCCGTTGCGGTCAGTGAAGGCGCGCGCCTGGGCATCCCCACTGCCGCCCACTGTATCGGCGGCCAGGGCCTGAAAGACTGCATTGACGGCGGAGTGGATGTGATTGAGCACATGTACATGGCTACGGAACAGGACGTGGATCGTCTGGCTTCATCACGCTGTGTGGTGGACCTGACCTCCGGTATTTTCTTAGACCCCAGCCGGGAGGAATTTCTCTCACCTGCCAATGCCCTGAAGGTAAGGCAGAACCGCAGCCGGGTCCGCGAAAATGTGTCCCGCATCATCAAGGCCCGCCTCCCCTTTGTCCTGGGAACAGACGCTTATCACGGCCTTCTGTACCGGGAGGTAGGATATGCAGTGGAACTGGGAGCCGCCCCTGTAACCGCCATCCAGGGCGTCACCTCCCACGCGGCCAAAGTCTGCCGTCTGGAAGACAGAATCGGAAAGCTGGAAAACGGCCTGGAAGCAGATATCATTGCCGTAAAGGGGAATCCCCTGAAGGATGTATCCCGCCTTTCACAGGTAGGACTGGTGATGAAGGGCGGCGTGATTTACAGGCAGCCTTAGGATCGCCCGGATATGCAGAAAGTATAGTTTCAGAAGCGCAGTTTCAAGTGACATTGACTGTCACCAAAACTGCGCTTTCTTTCATAACACACTTCATTGTAAGACGGGATACAAAAGGGCCGCCGTCCGGATATACGGCTCAGGCAGTCCATACACGTCCAGCCGGTCTCCTCTTCTTTTATTATACAAAAGCTTTGCCTCCGTTGCAAGAATATACACGAATCACAATCCTGCATCGTAACAGTTCAGACAGGACGCTGTTACTAAAATTGGAATTCAAATCCGGTGATTTTGCAGGACTTCGTTCATACCCGTAACCTACCGTCACGACCTCGAAAAAAGCCCGAAATATCAATGATTTATGCAAGTTACCGTATCATCAGGGATTGCCCTACTTTATGGCCTCACAACCGCTTCTGCGGAGGCTGGTGAGGGAAAAATTAAAGGCAAAACAGGGAGTACAAATTGATTTTGTATATGGCATACCGGAATTGTTGTGATGTGTTTTTGGTTCCTGCCATTCCTGCCATACGATAACCTTGCAGCGGAAACAGTAAAAACTAAATATGAAACTTTGAAATAGGCATTCAGAAATGAGTGCTTATTTTTTACGCCCAAAATCAGGAGGTGATTAGACTATGCCGGAAGGCAAAGCCGTGCCCAGGAAAAGCCGCGCTGACACGGGCGGCGAGAAGGTTATTGAAATTCCGCCGGCAGAGCTGCATTCATTCAAGAATCATCCCTTTAAGGTGAAGGATGATGATTCCATGATGGAGACAGCGGACAGCATCCGGCAGTATGGCGTTCTGGTTCCCGCGATTGCCCGTCCCAGCCCAGAGGGAGGCTATGAGCTTATCGCCGGACACCGCCGCCACCGGGCCAGTGAGCTGGCCGAGAAAGAGACAATGCCGGTTATCGTCAAATATCTCAGATTATCATGGCAAGCTTTGCATAAAATCACCAATAAGTGTTGCAAAGAAAAAGGTCATGGTCTGTTATGCCATGGCCTTTATCATCCGTTTCAGATTTAATGCGGTTGACGATAAGAGGCATTGCTGTTCAGCTGCCTCTAATCCTCTTCTGTATAGGAACTTCAAATTGTGCCTTGCTTTTTGTGTAGCAAAGCTGCCCTCACTCCATATCTGCCGAAGGAGCAAAACTTTCGCATGTCTTTCCGTACCATCTTTTTCATGATTCTTTTTTACGACTTCTTCAAAGATATTTATCTGAATTCTTTTATCCGTCCCCCTTTCTCCTATGCATCTGCTGTGCAGGGGGCATTCTTTGCACATCGCTTTAGGACACCGGTACTCTTTTGTCACTGTATTTGTAGTTCTGTTAAGCCGGTGCAAGGGAAGCTCTTTTTTTCCGGGGCAGATAAAGACGTCTTTCTCTTCATCATATTGGAAGTCTTTTCTTTGGAACTCCGTAGTCCCTCTTTTCTGCTCTGTCCTTTCTGGTGTATAGAAATCTATGTCCCTTTCCGATAACTGCTGGTTGATAAGGTTTGTGTCATACCCGCTGTCAGCGCATGCTTCCTGTATTTTCAAGCCCAGGTTTTTCTCAATATAGTCGATCCTTTCGATATATGGCTTGCTGTCAGGCACATTGCCGGCTGTGGCAGCCACATCGATTATGATCCCGTTATTGGAATTCACGGTCTCATGAGATAAGTAATGCATCCCCTCCGCTTTCCCTTTGCGCTTGTAAAATCCTGATTCAGGGTCTGTCTTGCTTTCACGACGGTTAATGGTTTCTGCTTTTTCCTTCCATTTCCTGCATCTGACCGGTTTGCTCTTCCCTTCCGCCTCCAGCTGGTTTCGTACGGCCTCTTCATACTGGTCCAGTTCTTCCAGATATTCATTTGTGACTTCTTCCGTCTGCTTTATGTATTCTGTTTTCCAGGATGCGTTCGCCTTAATGTGCGTCGAATCTGTAAAAACCAGTTTCCCATCTGCCAGGCCTTTTTCTATGCATATCGTAACTATTTTCTGAAAGATACTCCGAAAGAGGCCGCTTCCATTAAATCGGCGACGCCTGTTCTGCGAAATAGTAGAATGATCCGGCGCCTTGTCTAGGATATCAAGGCCAAGGAACCAGCGGTATGCCATGTTCACTTGAATCTCTTCCGATATTCTTCTTTCGGAATTGATGCCATAAAGGAAACCAATAAGAAGAAATTTGATCAAGACCACCGGGTCAATGGACGGACGGCCATTATTACTGCAGTACATGCTCTCCACCTCGTCATATATAAATGAAAAGTCAATGATATCATTTACTTTCCGAAGCAGATGGTCCGTAGGAACTAAATCTTCAATGGTTATCAGATGCATTTCTATCTGTTGGTTTTCGCGTTTTGTCATCATAATGTATCACCCCAGAAATTAATCTATGTCTATATTTTCCTATATGTAAATCTTTTTGGCAAGGGGTTTGTCAACAGCTCGAAGTTGGCGAGAAGTTGCAGACTTCTATTCAGACCGTGGCAGAACAAGCCGGAGAAAGTCAACGTCAGGTACAGCGATATATCCGTCTGACTGAGCTTATCCCACCTCTGCCGGATATGGTCGATGAAAAGAAAATCGCGTTTAACCCGGCCTATGAGCTGTCTTTTCTGACCAAAGAGGAACAGGCACAGCTTGTTGAGACGATGGACTATGAGCAGGCTACTCCGTCTCTCTCCCAGGCACGCAAAAGCCACTGAAAACAGGCAGAAGGAGGTTTTGCACATGGGATAAGATCATTTCAGCCGGGAAGCTGACCCGGCGCGTTGGTTCTGCTATTTACTTTCGTGCTAATTTCGGATATAATGTTAGCACGAAAGGAATGATACCATGAACCAATTTGGACAGCTCGACCAACTGATCGAGGAACATGGCGGCACGATCCAGACATTCCAGGTATTGGAGGCCGGGATCAGCAAGCCCGCTTTTTATGCGTATGTAAAAGAAAAGGGATTGGAACAGGCGGCGCATGGCATTTACGTTTCACCGGATGCCTGGACAGATGCCATGTATCTGCTGCATTTACGGTGCGGGCAGGCTGTATTCTCCCATGAAACGGCGCTGTTCTTTCACGATCTGACTGACCGGGAGCCGCTCAAGTATTCCATTACCGTCAAGACCGGCTATAATCCCTCCCGATTGCGGGAGGACGGCGTTCAGGTCTATACCGTGAAAAAGGAGCTGCATGGGGCAGGCGTGACCACTGCGAAAACGCCCTTTGGCCATGCGGTGCCGGTCTACGATATGGAGCGGACAGTCTGTGACCTGTTGCGCAGCCGGAGCCATATGGAAATCCAGGTGCTTCAGGATGCCTTAAAGCAATATGCCCGGAGAAAAGACAAGAACCCGCGGACGCTGATGCAGTATGCGGCCATGTTCCATGTAGAAAAAATGCTTCGGCAGTATTTGGAGGTACTTTTATAATGATAACAACGGCAAGACAACTGAAAGATTTGATCCGCAGCCTGTCAAAGAAGAAATCCGCTGACGCGCAGATTTTGATGCGGAATTACATGATTGAGCGTTTTCTGGAACGCATTTCCCTCTCGGACTATAAGGACCGATTCATCCTGAAGGGCGGTATGCTGGTGGCGGCAATGGTCGGCCTGGACGCCCGCTCCACGATGGACTTGGACGCCACGGTGAAAGGAGCCAACGTCAGCGTGGAGGATGTGGAGAATATCATATCCTCCATCCTGTCGGTTCCGATGGAGGACGGTGTGGAATTTCAGGTCAAGCGGCTCTTAGAGATTATGGAGGAAGCGGAATATCCGGGAGTCCGCGTCAGTATGGAAACCACCTTTGACGGTGTGCGGACACCGTTAAAAATAGACATTTCCACCGGGGATGTGATTACGCCCCGTGAAGTCCGGTACAGCTTCAAGCTCATGCTGGAGGATCGCTCCATTGAGGTGTGGGCCTACAATCTGGAAACGGTGCTGGCCGAAAAACTGGAGACGGTTATCAGCCGCAATGTCACCAACACGCGCATGAGGGATTTTTACGATATACATATCCTGCAACAGCTCCACGGGGAAAGCCTCTCCGCTTCCGTCCTGCGGGATGCGCTTGCGGCCACCGCGACAAAGCGCGGGACGCTGGAGCAGATGAAAGACGGAGAGCTGATCGGCAAGGTACATTCCTCCATGTATCATCAGTGCCAGAACCGTGGGTATGCGGCTCCGGTAGATGTGCTGATGGATATAGGTGTTTTGCCGAAACAGAAATATGAGGATTGGCGGTTTGGCCGTGTCCCTTATCTGGAGGGCGTTTGTACAGTCAATCTCCACAAGCTGTCGTTTATTATGCGCCAGATGCGTGTCTATGCGGAGAAATCCGGCCTGAAACCGTCCTTTTGCTATTATAAGCAATGGGGCGTAAAAAAGAAAAACGGCCAGGGTCACAAACCGGTGATTCCGCTTCGTTTCAGCAAGAGCGGCGATCCTGCCATTGAGCGGTGGTATGCAACGCACTTTGTTGATTCCAAAAGAATCAGCCAGCTAAAATCAGACAGAGGGCAGCGGGAGGAACAGACAAATCACACCACAGGGCAGTCATAACGGCTGCCCTCATTTTATCCAGAAGGAAGGTTCTTTCAGATGGCAACCACACGCCTGATTCCCATGCACAAGATCAAAAATCAGTCCGTGGCCTATACCGTCCATGAGCGGATGATGAGGAAACGCTAAAGCGGCTCTATGGTTTGTAAGGCTCAAAAGATTATCCCGAATTTGATTGATTTAACTTTCTGGAACAAATTTGAGCAATCGAAAAAGTCGAAAAAGTTATCCTGAATCTTTTCCTGAAAATGCATTAGATCAAAGGTACTTTTCAAAGATTCGGGATAATTCAACTTTCGGTATAACCGAAACCGCGCAACCCGCAGCATGGCGCAAAAAAAAACGAAGGCCGCGCTTTCCTTACGTATCCTCCGCTTCTTTGGCCGCTTTCATCGCCTGGATGGTGGCCTCCACGATTTTCAATTCTTTTTCGTCCAGGGAGCCCAGCATGGCGTCAATTCGTTTTCTGCACTCGCTCCCTCCATTTTTGGACGGATAGAAATACTGATCCACCGATATATCGAACATTGTAACCATCTGATAAAAGGTGTTGAGGCTTGGGTGCTGTCCGTCATTCTCGTTATACATAATGGTGCGTGGAGAACGGTCAACAATATAGGCCAGTTGTTCCTGTGTCATCCCGCTGGCCTCCCGCGCCCGCTTGATAGCGAGCCCTATATCGTGAAAATCAAATCGTCGTTCATCTCATTCAAACTTCATAACATCACCCAATGTCATTTTACATTTCGGGTATTAGTATTTGAACGATTGTATATTTCATTCTACTGACTGTTTATTTTCATGTTAATGCTTTATAGAGTGTTTACTTGACAATCGGCTTGCAGAGGGTTATACTTATACTAAATAAAGAATGGACGGTCGTTATTATGCAAGTGTTAAAAGATGAAATACAAGAGAAAATTCTGCAATCTTCTTTAGAGTTGTTTCTTCAACACGGATTTGAAAAAACATCTATAGAAAAAATTGCCAAACAAGCCCATATTAGCAAAAGTAACTTGTACAACTATTTTAAGTCGAAGGATGAGATATTTGAAAAACTGACCAGTTCAGCAGCTAATAAATTTGTCAAAATAATTGACCAATTTTCAACAAATCAATTTACACCAAAATTTTGTGAAGTAGGTTTTGAAGATATGATGGTTACTCGTATCTTTGATTTAATTAACGATAATCGGAATGAATTGTTATTATTGATGCTCTGTTCAAAAGGTACTAAATATGAGAAACTCAAAGAACAGTTAATAGGTCAAATAGCTCTTAAATTTATGCAAGACTATAAAGATTATTTTTCAGACAATGATCCTATCGTAACAATAATAACGCATAACTTGTTTGATGGAATAATCAATGTAACTGTTTATTCTCAGTCACCTAAGGAATTACATTTTAATTTGCATAGACTTATTCGCTATCATATCGAGGGTTTTTCTGCGCTGATTTCTGACTGATAGGGTCAGCGCATTTTTTTAAACAAATAACGAATACCCAGTCTTTATTGGAGGCGTAAATGATTACTACTATAAAATCTGGAAATACAAATTGCTATATATTGAGTAATGAAACTATGGAAAGCTATATTCTTGTAGACGCAGGCACTATACAAGATAAAAACTTTATAGATAAATTGAAAGCAACGGGGAAATTATCAAAGATTGGATTGCTAATTTTAACACATGGCCACTATGATCATGTTGGATATGCGTCATTTTTACATGAAAATTTTAACATTCCGATTGCTATGCACCATAAAGATAGTGATAAAGTTAGTTGTGGCTCTATGGACTTTCCACCTGCAAAAGGATTTTTAAGCAATATTATTCGCAACCTAACTATAAGGGATAATCAAACAGCTACATACCCTAGATTTGAACCAGACATCGTTTTAAATTCCAGTCTCCAAATTGAAGGATTTCCGGAAATAGAGATACTATATTTGCCGGGGCATACGCAAGGTTCAATCGGTGTCATATTTGAAAATAATTTATTGGCAGGCGACCTTGTAATGAATATGTTCTTACCCTCAATAACTTGGTTTGCTGAAGATTTTTCTTTGGTAAGAGAAAGTATTCATTCTATCTACGAAACTTCTTTTGTACGGATATATCCAGGACATGGAAATTCATTTCCTAGTGGACTTTTAAAGAAGTTACTTTAACCGTAAAATAGACATGGATAAGCCGCCCAGCGGGATCAGTCCGGCGGTGGATGCGAAATTTGGCAGTACATAAATGAGTTTGTAATTTCATGCGCTTGTGTGGCCTTGTGTCTTCCGAGAACAGAGGCAGCCCCGGAGGAATACAACCCGATTTCCTTTGTCTGCTTGCGACCAGAGGGAGCCTATGAATCCCCCGCAACAGTCAGCAGCGTATGCCGGGCATCCCGGAAAAAGCTGGACGATATGAATGACTTTCACTTCCATCAGTTAAGGCATACATACACCAGCAATCTCTTATCCAGCGGGGCAGCGCCCAAGGATGTGCAGGAACTTCTCGGACATGCAGATGTAAGTACCACAATGAACATTTACGCTCATGCTACAAGGGAAGCCAAGCGGACTTCCGCAAGACTGCTCGACAAAGTGGTAGGAGCCGTATAAAAAAACTTTCCCTTATTTTCTCCCGTGAGGGAAAAAGTAAGGGAAAAGGGCAAGCCAGAGGCCGCGAAAACGCTGAAAACACCAGTGTTTTCCGGGGTTCTGGATTGAGAATTAGATAAATGGAAATTTAATTGAGAATGGAGGACGCATCCACTGCATAATGTCGATAAATAACCGTATGAACAGTACGGTAAGTCTTCAATTAAATATTACACTGATATTTCACCAAATCACAGTAAATTGAGCGGAGTTAAATCCGGTGATACTCTTCCGGCCTTAATTCCGCTTAATCTATTAAAACATCAAAGGTATTAAACAACATCAGCCTATATCTAACAATTTCTAACACATATGGAAACGCTGAGTGGCCACGGCAAGTTCCGCCCCCGCACTTAACGCGTGAGACAATCAGCGGCCACAGGCCAGTGGACGTGGCCGGTACACCTGGTTTGAGTCTTTCGTCCCGGCGATAGCCTGCCCTTGGGGCGGAGGAGAAGATATAGCTGCGGACGCTTTTAGAATCCATCGCTGATTGGCGAGGTTTTATCGAGCTTAGCTGCGCGATGCATTCCACCGAGTGCGAACGTGCTCCCCAGACTATATCCTCTCCGCAGTCCCAACCCACAAAAATCTCACCTGGGACGAAAGACTCATAAAACCACCCCATCATCCCGTCCGCTGGCCAGCGGCGGCGTCCTCACCTGCTAACTAAATCTCCAATCAGATCTCGGCAGCTCCCTGTCTGAACTGTTATCACCGGTTGATAATTCTCTCAATCTCCTCCACCTCCGGCATCACCTTTAATGCCCCTTTCCTGGTCGTGATAACCGAGGCTGCCGCGTTGGCGAACCGAAGCGCCTCCCTGAGCCGGGCTTCATTCAGGCTGTCCAGGCCATATTCCAGAATAAAGTGGAGGATACAGCCGCAGAAGGTATCCCCCGCACCTGTAGTCTCAATGGTGTCTTCCCGAATGAATCCGGGGACCTCCACGATACAGTTTCCATAATAGGCCCTGCTGCCGTCTCTTCCCATGGAGACGCAGATCAGTTTGATATCATAATTCTTCTTAAGTTCCTTTACCCCTTCGGTAAAATCTTCCTTTCCGGTAAGCCATTGAATTTCATTATCAGAAATCTTCAATACATCACAATGGGCCAGTCCATAGAAAATCTGTTCCTTTGCCTCATCTAACGATTTCCAGAGAAGCGGCCTCAAATTCGGGTCAAAGGAACGGAGGACACCGGCTTTCTCTGCCGCCCAAAGCGCTTTTTTCGTCGCTGCTCTGGCCGGTTCATTCGTCATGGACAGGGAACCGAAGTGAAAGATTTCCGCCCTTCCAATCCGGTCCCCGTCCACCTCTTCCGGTGTCAGCATCATATCTGCACCGGGAGATCTGTAAAAGGAGAAATCCCGGTCCCCGTTATCCAATTTGTGAACCAGGACAAGCGTGGTTGGCACTTTTCCATCCTCCCTGAGTCCGCAGGCGCCGATTCTCACATCCTCAAGCGCTTCTTTAAGCTGCCTTCCAAACATGTCCCGGCCGACTTTTCCGATGAACTCTGTCCTTCTTCCCAGCCCGGCAAGCATTGCCAGCACATTGCACGGCGCACCTCCCGGATTGGCCTCAAACAGAGGATTTCCCTGAGATGTTTCTCCGTTCTGGATAAAATCAATCAGCAGCTCACCGAGGGCAATAACATCTATATCCCGCATATGATTATCCCCGTTTTTTCTCTTTATTCCGTTACCCTGATATCAAAAAATTCCGCGCATCCATCCTGCGCCATAAGGCCAATCTGATACTCCGTATCACCATAATACCGGTATGTGAACGCAACCTTTTCTCCCGCGAAAATCTCAATCATATCCTGATCGATTGCGACTTTGATATCGATCACATCGCCGTCCTTATAGGGAAACGGTTTCTCGCATACCCTGATGCCGTCCGGGCCCGCATCCTTCGGAATACCGATATTGGTGCAGGAAGCTTCCCAGAACGGATCCACCTCCATTGGGAGATTGAGAAGCTCCGCCCTCTGCATTCCTTTATCAAAGGCAAGGATTATACACTGTGTGGCATCGCTGTCCGATTTCAGCAGCAGCCCGAAATGATCCGACATATCCACCGGCTTCACCTTGCAGCTGAAAAGAAAGCTCTTCTCTTCCACTTTTATAAAGCCGTATGATAATGTGCTGACAGAATCCAGATAAATGCATCTGTCCCCATAAGTCCGGAATTTTCCAAGCTTATGCTCATAGCTCCATGCCACCGGCTCCAGCCACGCCTCCACATACTCCCGGGGCAGCTTCACATCCAGCTCGCCGGACTCATTTTGGCAGACCTCGTGGGGAATGCAGAACTGGCCGCCCCAGTACCACTCGCCGAAATTACTCTGCCGCGCCCTGTCATGCGCCCAGGCGAAATAGAATCTGCGCCCTTCGTCATTGACCAGGGATTTTGCCGCGTAGAAACGGCGGCCGCCTATTCCGTCCATCTTAGGCGTTCTCCACGGGCCGAACGGAGAGTCGGCCACACGGTAAATCGTATTGACAAACTCGGAGAAGCGGGAATAGGAAAGATACCAGAGAGCTCCTATCTTATACATCTCGCAGCATTCCGGGCAATTGGTATGATACGGCTGGTAAATCGGTCCGTAGTATTCCCAGCTGTCCAAATCCTTTGAGCGGTACAATACAATGCATCCCCTCCTGGAAGGCGGGCCCTCCTTCTTTCTTCCCGATATCAGGATCCACCAGCAATTATCATCCTCATTGTAAAACACATACGGATCGCGCCAGTCTACCACCTCATATTCTTCCTCATTCGGTATGATAATCGGGTTTTTCGGATCCTTTTCAAAGTGGATGCCGTCATCACTGACCGCATGGCAGATCGTCTGCTGGAAATGAACATTATAATTGTAGCCCGTATAGAAAATATGGTATTTTTTTTCTCCATACACAGCCGCGCCTGTCCATACGCCGCAGGCATCCGGTTCTTCGCCTTCCCCCGGGTAAAGAGCGGTTCCCACTTCCTCCCAGTGAACCAGATCTCTGGAAACGGAATGTTCCCATGTCGTCCTGAGCCTTGCCGGATACACCGTGGTTCCCGGAGGCGATGTCAGTGAAAAAATATGATAGACGCCGTCATGATAAAGCGGAATGGCATCCCCCGTTGAGTCGGCCCAGCTTAATTTCCTGAAAATATCCATGTCTTATACTCTCTCCTTCGCATTTCTGATTATTCTTTTTACAACATTGTCTTTGCCCTTCTGGGTGTCGATAATAACGGCCAGCACAATAATCAAGCCTTTCACAACAAGCTGCCAGAAAGAGCTGAGTCCGATTAGGTTCAGGCCGTTGCTGATAATACCGATTACCAGGGCGCCGAATATGGTTCCCGATACGGCTCCCACGCCGCCTGTCATCGATATGCCGCCCAAAACGCAGGCCGCGATGGCATCCAGCTCATATCCCTCGCCGACCCCCGGCTGTCCGGAGTACATTCTTGCAGAGAGAACAATGCCTGCAAACGCCGCAAGAAATCCGGAAATAGTGAATACGGCAATCTCCACTTTCTTAATCGGGACGCCTGAGAGTCTGGCCGATTCTCTGTTGCCGCCGATGGCAAATATGTAAGTACCGAATTTTGTCTTATTTAAGACTACGATAAAAATAATAATCAGAACAATCATGTATACAACCGGGAGCGGCAGGACGCCGAACAGCTTTCCTGTTCCGATTCCGGTAAACACGTCGTTGGAAACGCGGATGGAACGGCCGCCGGAATAAATGTACGCCACGCCCTTTGCCACGTTCATCATGGACATCGTCACGATAAATGCAGGCACCTTGAAGGTGGCGATGATAAGTCCGTTGAGAAATCCGGCCAGTGTTCCAAGGAGCAGCCCCACGGCAATTGCGGGAACCATGGGCATTCCCTGATTGACCATCAGGCCGGCCGTCAGCGTCCCGCACATGGCAACACAGGTTCCCACCGAAAGATCGATTCCCCCCAAAATAATGACGAGCGTCATTCCGAGAGCCAGATACATATTATTTGATACCTGCCGAAGTACGGACAGGAGGTTATCCGTTGTGAGGAAAACCGGTGAGGCAAAGCTCAGGATCACGGATATAATAACCAGTACTGCAATAATTCCAGAGTTGCCTTTCAGCATTTTCATAAAACTGTTATTTTTCATATTTTACACTCCCGTAGCCAATTTCATAATTCTTTCCTGTGTCAGTTCCAGATGAGCAATCTCCCCTGTTTTCACGCCTTCCTTGATTACACATACGTTATCGCACATATTGATGATCTCAGGCAGCTCTGAGGAAATCATGATGATTGCCATTCCCTGTCTTGCCAGTTCATTGATGATTGAATATATTTCCGCCTTAGCTCCCACATCCACGCCTCTTGTCGGCTCATCCAGAATCAGTATCCTGGGTTTGGTCGCCAGCGCCTTCGCAATTACCACCTTCTGTTGGTTTCCTCCCGACATGCTGCCCACCGGTACGTCCGGAGATAACGCCTTGATGTTCAGGCTCTTAATATACTCCTGCGTAACCCCTTCTTTCTTTGCGTCGCTCAGAAGCAGGCCCTTCGTGTAATACCGGAGGCTGGAGAGGGTCGTATTAAACACAATGGAATTAATCAGGGTCAGACCTGTCTTCTTTCTGTCCTCCGTCACCATGGCAATGCCGCTGTTGATGGCTTCCAGGCAGTTTTTGAACCGGATTTCCTTTCCTTCCAACAAGATACGCCCTGAATCAAACCTGTCTGCGCCGAACACGCAGGTCATAATCTCGCTGCGGCCTGCGCCTACCAGTCCAGCAAAGCCGAGAATCTCCCCTTTCCTGACTTTAAAGCTGATGTTATTAAAAACTCCCTTTTTCGTAAGATTCTCCACTTCCAGAACCGCGCTGTCCTCTTTCAGAGTATCGTAGTCACGGGTATAGTAATTCTGAAGGCTGCGTCCCACCATCATCGCTACCAGCTCATCCGTATCCGTTTCCTTCGTATTCACAGTGCCTACGTAGGTACCGTCCCGGATTACGGTGATTCTGTCCGTCATACGGAACAGCTCTTCCATTCTGTGCGAAATGTAGATGATGCTTACCTTCTGCTCTTTCAGCCTTGTCATCGTCTCAAACAGCTTTTCCACCTCTTCATCCGATAGGGATGAGGTAGGTTCGTCCATCACCAGGATTTTCACATTAAAGGAACTCGCCTTTACAATCTCTACCATTTGCTGCTGGGCAATGGTGAGTTCCACCACCTTTGTATCGGCGTCAATATCCAGCCCCAGCTTCTTAAGCATCTCCTGCGCCTGACTCAGCATTTCACCCATATTCTTAAATCCGAACCGGTCCAGAATCTCACGGCCCAGGAAGATGTTTTCCGCCACAGTCAGATGAGGGACAAGCACAATCTCCTGATGGATGATTCCGATTCCATGCTCCCTGGCAATCTGGACGTTATCCATCTCCACATCTTTTCCGCCGATATTGATTGTCCCCCGGTCCGGCCTGTAAATTCCGCCCAAAACCTTAATCAAAGTTGATTTTCCCGCTCCGTTTTCTCCCAGCAGAGCGTGAATTTCCCCTTCTCTCAGTTCAAAATGGATTCCGTTTAAAGCATGAACACCGCCGAAGCTTTTTTGTATATCCGTCATCTTTAATACAATGCTTTCCACTCTCTCACCTACTTTTCTAAAAACAGGCACTTCTGTTTATAAGAAGCGCCTGCCATGTTTACTGTAACTCTTATGCTATCCGGCCCTTACTGCCAGTCTTTCAGCGTTGCCTCTGCTTTCTCTTTATCTACCAGGAAGGAAGGTAACAGAATTTCTTTCTCGATTTCACCGCCTGTTAAAAGCTCCTCAGCCTTTTCAAATGCAGTCTCAGCAATTCCGATCGGAACCTGAGCCGCTACTGCCGTAAAGGAGCCATCGAGAATAGCCGCCTTGCCGTCCGGGGATGCGTCAATGGAGTAAACGCCGATCCCCGTCTTGCCGGAAGCCTTGATAGCTGCCGCCGCACCGAGTGCAGACGGGTCATTAATGCAGAAAAATGCATTTAAATCAGGATTTGCCTGGATGATATCCTCAGCAATCGGCATGGAGATATCGAGGGCTGCCGCGCCGTCCTGCTGTGCCACAATGTCAAACTTATCTTTCGCATCGCCAAGTCCGTCAAGGAAACCTGCCACACGGTTTACACAGGATTCATTGGAGGGGAAATCCAGTATCGCAATTTTGGCTCCGTCCGGATAGTCGGCCACCATCTGCTGTCCTACCAGTGTTCCCGCATTGTAAGCGTCCGTTGCAATAACGGTTTCTACCAAATCCAGATCATCGTCGATTACCGGGGTGTCTACATTGAGAATCGGAATATTCTTCTCATGGATCTGCTCCAGGCCCTGTCTGATTCCCGCAGAGTCAACCGGGATAACAAATACCGCGTCAAAATTCTGGGTGGCCACATCGGCCATCTGGGATAACTGGGTATTCAAATCGTAATCCGGGTCAAGGCACACATAGCCGTATCCCTTTTCATCACAAAGCTTTTTGAACGTATCATTCATTGCAGCCTGGAATGTGTTATTCTGCGTATTAGGAAGAAAAGCAAATTTGTAAGATGCTGCCCCGGCACCTTCTTCCTTTGTCTCTGCCGCCTCGGATGCCGCTCCTTCTGTCTGTGTCTTCTCCGGAGCTGCCGTACTTTCCGTACTTACGGAATTGGAATGGCCGCAGCCTGCGAGGGTTGCTGCCAGCATCGTGAATGCCATTACTTTTGCGATTGTCTTCTTCATTAATGATTTCCTCCTCTTTTATATAGCCTGTATTTTCTTTCATTCATCAAGCTTGCGCGCCGCTCTGTTTACGTAAATAATATCATTGCAGGCTCACAGAGTCAACGGTTTTTATAATTTTCTGCATTTTTAACAGGATTTTTTTGTGAATTTTATGCTATTGTCCCAATCAAATGTAATAATTTACGTAAATATTGCGATGTTTTACCATTTCCCATCATTTTTCCTCTCTAAGTTTTATAAAACCTGAACTGTATTTCTACTGTTTTACGTTTAGAATTTGACTTTATTTTGAGAAATTGTTATAGTATAGTTAGATTTACGTAAAAGAAGGAGGGTTTATATGGCTATCACCATCAAAGATGTTGCCAGAGAAGCCGGCGTCTCGATAGCAACCGTCTCACATGTTATAAACGGCACGCGCTACGTTAAGCCCGAACTCACGGAAAAAGTATTGCAAGCCATCCGGAATACGAATTATCAGGTAAAAGCAGATAAAAAGCCCGGCACTGCCAGATTGGGAGAAAAATCCGTTATAGCGGTCATAATCCCAAATGTGGAAGGTTCCCTGTTCACCAAAATAATCACCTGTATCACTCAGCTGTGTGAGTCCAGGGGATACTCTGTTTCCATCTATCTGACCTTTGATGATGCCGCTTCCGAAAAACGGATACTGGAAAACCTGGTCGGCAGCAGGCAGACCGCAGGCATCATCATTGCTCCCTGCGGACTTGACAGTAAATATTATCAGAAGATCCGCCAGAGGAATATGCCTCTTGTCTGTATCGAACGGACCGTGTCGGATCACTCCATATCCTGCGTTGTGGCCGACAGCAAAAGCATCATTCGCAAGGGGACGCAGACCTTACTTAACAGCGGCCATAAGAAAATCGGCATTCTTATGTCGGACAGGGAGATTTCAACGGTCAACGAGCAGCTTACCGGTTTTCTGGACGCGATGTATGATGCAGGCGTACACTGTGATGACTCCAATATCGTCAAAATGAATCTTTACAATAACAAAGACTGTGAACGTGCGATTATCAGTCACTATGAAGACTTCAAGCCTACGGCTTATATTGCCTGCGGCAACCAGATAACCCTGATCCTGATCTCCACGCTCCAGAAGCTGGCGGTCGATATTCCGAGCCAGCTGTCCGTTATTGGTTTCAGTGATGAATCCTGGTGCCATCTGTTCGGAACCCCTCTCACCACCTTTTCCCACGACTGCCACAGGATGGCGGAGAACGCGCTGAGGCTGCTTTTTAACCAAATCGACGGAAAAACCGAGATAGAGGAAGTCCATATCCTGTCGCTACTGGAAATCCGCAAATCGGTCAAGATGATCGGCAAGGGGCCTTATGGGGAGACGACGGTTTCGCCCGACAACCTGGATCTGACTCCCGCCGAAGTAAAAGAACTTCAGAAACACAAATACCGGGTGGGCGTCTCATTTCATTACGGCAATACCAGTTGGGCGGCCATGCACGAAAAGGGCCTCCGCTATATCTTATCAAGGTGCGGCGTCAACATCGTATCCGTCACCGACTCAAATTTTGATCCGAATTTACAGGCAATTCAGCTGGAGAGCCTGCGCATGCAGGGTGTTGACGCTATCGTGGCAATCCCTGTGGATGACACAGCCACCTCCAACAAATTCCGCCAGCTCTCCAAAGAGACAAAACTTATCTTCATCAGTAATGTCCCGGACGGCATGAGCAAAGGCGATTATTACTCTCTCGTCTCCACCAATGAACGAGAAAACGGCCGCAACGGAGCCATACTTCTTGGGGAACATTTTAAAAAAGAGGATAAAGTGGTCGTCGGATTTATCGTACACGGCAGTAAATTCCTCGGAACCTACTTAAGAGATATGATTGCGGAACAGACAATCCGCGAGGAATATCCCAATATCACCATCGTGGAATCAGAACCATTTTATCAGATAGAAAATACATATGAGGTGGCAAAGAAGATGATCCTCGCCCATCCCGAAATCAAAGGGCTTTACGTTTCGTGGGAAGGCCCTGCGCTGGGCGCAATCCGGGCGATACGGGAGCTGAACCGCTGCGATATCAAGATTGTTACCTTTGATTTGGATTATGAAATAGCCGGGATTCTTGCCAACGAAGATATCATCCTTGGACTGAGCGCCCAGAAGGCCTATGATCAGGGTGTCGCAGCGGGCCAGGCCACAGCCAAAGCCCTGCTGAACCAGAGGGGTTATGAATACATCGGCATATCGCCCTGTATCGTGGAGCGTCAGAATCTTCTGTCCGCCTGGAGGGAAGTGATGCATGAAAATGCGCCGGATGAACTGGCCAAGATATTAAAAAACGAGCTGTCGAAAAAATAGAATTTTGATGCAAAGAACCGGATATCAGCTCATAGGCATCCGTCATATCCGGATTGATATGGCGGATATTTGTGTTTGTGAGACGTTTATTCACGGTCAGCTTGACAACGGGCCTCAGCGAGAAGGCAGACGAGAGAGTATGAAAGTTTTTCTGTAAATAGCTATTAAGCATTAGGTCTTCTATGATA
>OHII01000426.1_pt1 | contig 17116 bp, 4 predicted proteins | sample 1568341 | NCBI WGS metagenome assembly OHII01 (sample SAMEA3879548, study PRJEB24766) | human gut metagenome | biome: human-associated habitat; feature: feces | place: USA | collected 1985/1987
GCGGCGATGCCGTAACAGGCGCTGCAACCGTAATCCTTGCCATGGAGGCAGGCCGCGCAGGTGCAAGAGGAATTGATGAATACCTTAATGGAAATAAATAGGTAAATATGGTTTCTGAAATATAGAAAGCCGGTATCCGGGGTATGTCTGTTGTGGACAGAAGAGCCTGGATGCCGGTTTTTTTGTAGTGGGGGATTGGGCGATGGTGTGTGTGGTTTATAGAGTTTGGTATGTGTGGTGTTGGGGCGGGGTGGCTGTTTTTTTTTTTTGGTGGTGGCATTGTTGGTGGAGTGTGGTGATGGCAGCGGTAGCAGGAGTGGAAGACAACGGATTTTACTTTTACATTTCTCCCGCGAAAACAGAAGAGAAATAATTCTGCGGAGAGAAATAAAAACGAGTTGTGGAGAGAAATAAAAATGAGTTGGGTATTGACGCTTTAAGGGTATATATGATATTCTATATAAAATCGCACAGAAGTCTCTGTGCAGGATTCTTATTAGCAGTTTCATGATCGTTTGGCTGGTTCAGCCGTTTTTCACGTAGGGATGATTAAAAAAGGTGGTGATGCGTGTTTTATTGCCTTATTCAGTATGCAGCGGTGTGTTTGGATTATATCTGTAAGTTTCTTAAAATCAGTACTGTTTATCAGTAGTCAGTTGTGTTCGTTAATCAATATTCTTGAAAAATCAGAGGGATTGTTTGTACTTGAAAATTGAATCATATTATTTTGCGCGCCTTGAAACTTCATTTTAGCTAAAAAAGGTGAAAATTCCCCTGCCTTTACAGGTGGTGCATGCGGATGGTGACGGGGGAGAACCGCCAGAAACAAACTTAACAGCAGCAGCGGGCGGAGAAAAACCGGTATCTTTGCTGATATGAGGTCAAACCATGGGCCTTTATAAGATGTGGCGGTGCATTGTTTAATAACCGGGCGCGGATTGAAATATCTGATGATAATAAATGGGGAATGAATCCGCATTTAAGTATTGTCAGGCTCGGTTTGCTGTTATTGCGGGTTCGGTGTGGATTGCAGGCAAGATGATGAAAATGGGAGATGAAATTTCAGATGGATTTGGGAGAGGAAAAATGTTTAGTGCTGTTTTCTGTGAAGAAAAATGTAGATGTGAGTAAAAGAGCGGGATTTTTTGGGAGGAGGAGAGCAGGATAGCAGAAAGAAATGTGGCCCGGAAAAAAATGACCGGGAGAGGAAAGGATGAAAGTGAAAGGGCTGAAAAAGAATAGGCTGAAAAAGGGATGACTGGACAGGCCATGACGAAAGGGTAATTAAGAGATGGGGAAAAGACCGGGGGAAAATAATTGGAGGAGAAATAGCGGGGAATGAAATAGCAGGGGGTGAAATAGCGGGGAGTGAAATAGCGGGGAGTGAAATAGCAGGGGGTGAAATAGCGGGGAGTGAAATAACGGGAGTGAAATAGTGGGAAGTGAAATAGTGGGGAGTGAAATAGCGGGGAGTGAAATAACGGGGAGTGAAATAGCAGGGGGTGAAATAGCGGGGAGTGAAATAGCGGAGAGTGAAATGGCGGAGAGTGATATAACGAAGAGTGATATAGCAGGAAGAAAAATTGCAGAAAGGGATATAGGGGGAAGTAACATAATGGTCAGAGAAACAATCGAAAAGAAAACAGTTAAAAAGAAAACCACCAAGAGAATTGATATCAACCGAAAATTGAGACAGAGTACCACAGTACCCGTCCTGTCAGTCCTGTTATCAATCATGGCAGCAATGCCGGTTTATGCCGGTCAGTGGTTGCAGGATGGCAATGGGTGGCGTTGGAAGAATGACAATGGAAGCTATCCTGAGAACTGCTGGCAGTGGCTGGACGGCAATCAGGACGGAATGGCGGAACATTATTATTTTGGCCCGGACGGATACATGATTTCAGATACCACGGCGCCGGATGGACAGCAGGTAAATGAAGAAGGAGCCTGGATAATGGATGGGGTGCTCCAGAGGGAGGAGATGGCCGGAGCAGATAACAGAACATGGCAGATAAATATGTCGGAAACAGAGTACATACAGTTTACGGATATGGCAAACCGGATAAATGGTAAAAACACAACATGGGACGGAGAAGAACCGGAACATCAGAGAACTAACTCAACCTCAACAAAAGATATTTCAACAGATGAATCAGCATACCGTATTATTGAATTAGTCAATGCCGAGAGACAGAAAAGAGGGGAAAACGTATTATCCGTTAATCAGGAATTAATGGATAATGCTGCTGCCAGGGCAGAGGAGGCATGTATATATTACAGTCACACGCGTCCCGATAAAAGTAAGTTTGATACGGCAATAACCGTAAAACGTTATTCCTCCGCCGAAAACCTGGCAAAGCTGTATTCCAGGGACAGTATGGAAATGATTACAGAGGCGGCGGTCGAAAAATGGATGGATTCGGAGAGCCATAAGAAGCAAATGCTGGATGACAGATGGACGGAGACAGGAGCAGGTGTCTGTGAGAGCGGCGGATATATTTATATTTCGCAGATATTCGTCAAAGGTGTGTAGTATAAAGTTTTTACCGGAGGAGAAAAAATGAGGATAATGAAGACACTGAAACGCATGATGGCATTGTTCCTTGCAACAGTATTGGTATGTACAGCAATACGGACTACCAGCGGAGCCGGTGATTTGATTAATTTAAATCCATACCGCCAGGTGTTCCGGGGGAAGAATCTGAATGCATTCGGAAGGACACACCGGGATATGAACATTTACCAGGTGGGTGAAGGGGCTGGGGCGCTGCCTGCATTATGTATACAGGAAGGCCACAAACTGCCGGACGGAAGTCCGGCCAAATACGAGCAATATTATGTGGAGCCGGGGAAGCCGGTTCCTGTCATCGGGCCATTTGAACGTTATCTGTCCATGGTACTTGCCTATGAATGGCTGGTATCGGACAACTATTATGTTCCGGCGCGCTACGGGGTAGTCCAGGTATATTACTGGGGATGCATGAATGGATATGAACATAACTGGACATTGCAGAAGCAGGCTATGGAAAAATTCCAGGCAGTAATGGATGGGGATCCCATGGTTATGGTCTATTATGAGGAAATGAAGGCCCACATACTGGAGGGGGAAGCCCAGTTTAATGGGACGGGCAGTTCTTCCCTTCCTGCGTGGACTGGTTCTGTCCAAAAAATGACTTTGAAAGACGGGCATTATGAGCTTACATTGGATATCAGCAGCTGTCCGCAGCTCCAGGACACTTCCTGGTCCTTTCCGGATAATCAATGGTCATATAAACTTGCGCCGGATGGCAGAAGTGTGACATTTCAGTATAATGGAAACCAGGAGCCCCAGGGAACAATTGTGTCCGCTCAGATCCAGGGCATCGAAAACCGTTTTTATGCTTATATTTTTACCCCTGCTGCATCTGAAAACCTTCAAAAGCAGTTGGGATGGCTGGATTTTAACCGGCCCATGGCATCTGTCTCCTTTTCGGTTGGAACAGATGCGGTTCTGCCAGGCAGCAGTGATTTGGAATTATACCGCCATTCTGAAACATTTCAGAGCAATTACAACATTGATTTGGAGAAATATTGTGCTGAGACGAATCAACCGTTGGAGGGAACGGTGTTCAACGTGTGGGAGGATTTTGATTTTTCTCAGGTAAATGAACAGGGATATGAGGAAGGTGAACCGGATGGGACCAGCGGACAGGTCTACTTAAACTGCATGTCGCCGGAACCGGAAAACGATTATATCTGTGATATATTGACCACGGATTCGGATGGATATGCAAGGCATAACGATACCAGATATTATAATTACAGCAAAACATACTGTATGGGCCATCCTGCACCGGAATGGATTGAGTGCGACCATGAGGAGGATGAGGATTGCAGCTGTGACGAAGAAAATGACCGGCTTCGCGGACAGTGGAGGGCAGAACAGGAACTGTGTGCAGCCACTTGTGATTTCCATGCCCCGAACAATGATGAGGACAACCGCGAACAGGACACTTCGGCTATGGAAGCCATGCTGGCGGATCGGGATGAGACGTATGAACGGTTTATAGAATTGGAATACAGTTACCATTTACAGGAAAAGACAGCCCGGACAGGATATATTCTCCATGGACTGCACAACGATGACAAGGAGATAGAAACAGTTGTACTGTCAGCCGCCCAGGCGGGAGGAAGCGCGCGGTCAGCTGTATACAGGCCAGGCTCTTTTGTGGGAAAGGCAGTGGAGCCTGTGTACACTTACGTGGCGGCAATGAGGGAAAGAAGAGCTTACAAATATCCGGTTCCGGATGCCCTGGAGATGGAGCTTGGGGAACAGCGCAGCATATTCAGTTTATGGGGAGATGAGAAGGAAAAAAAGAAACCGGAGGTTCCTGCGAAGGGAGCAGCTGCCGGCGGCATTTTCGAGGACCAGGAAAAAACTTCCGGCAGTGCGGGAGAGCAGGAGGCTGGAGATGGAACACAGGGAGAGGAAGAAGATACATCCGGGAACGGAGGACAAGATGAGGACGGCAATGGAAATCCGGAAGGTGAGGAGGAGAAAGATGGAGAGCTGACGGAAAAAAATCCGGAGGATGGCAACAAAGAGGATGAGGAAAGCGGAGGAACAGAGACCGGGAACTCCGCAAGTGGAGGCGCAGGACCAGAAACAGGAAACTCCGAAGGGGGAGAAACAGAGACAGAGAACTCTGGGAGTGGAGGCGCAGAGCCGGAGACCGGGAATTCCAGAAGTGGAGGAACGGGGACAGAGAGCACCGGGAGTGGAGACGCAGGGGCAGAGACAGGGAATTCCGGGAGTGAAGGAACGGGACCGGAGAACACCGGGAATGGAGGAGCAGGGCCAGAGACCGGGAATTCCGGAAGTGAAGGAACGGGACCAGAGAGCACCGGGAGTGAAGGCGCGGGGCCAGCGGCCAGGAACACCGGAAGTGAAGGAACAGGGCCAAAGAACACCGGGAGCGGAGGCCCCAAAAGCGACGGTTCTATAAGTGAAAAAACAGGAGACAGCCGTCAGAAAAATGAAACTTCATATAGGGAGGATCAAGACAGTGGGAGCCAAGAGAAGGAAGAACAGAAAAGCGGAAACCTTCAGGTCCAATCATATTCGGTGTCCGCATCCCCTATTCTATTAAAATCAAGCCATGGAAAAACCATTCTATTTTCCGGCATTTCATCAGAAGAACACACAGTTAATCCCAAACATCAATCCCAAAACAAACCAGAAGATACAGCAAATGAAAATTTAAAGTATGAAACAGATGAAGATACAAAAAAAGAAATAAATGAAGAAACAAATGAAGACACAAATGGTAAAGCAGACGCAGACACAGAAATCAATATAGAAATCAGCTCAGAAAACAGTACAGACAACACCACGGAAAACACCACAGACAAGGAAAAGCATGAGATACAAGACAGCACCACAGAAACTGCGGATATCCGGGATGAAGCTGAAGGGAATTCTCATATAGAAAATCAGGACGGCACCAGTCAACGTGATGGGGATGAGGAGGATGGCGGTCAAAGCCAAATTTATGAAGAATATGAATATGCCAGAAATCCTATTTCACCGTCCTTTGGCATGGCTGCGTATTTCCAGGCAGACACTGGGAACGGAGATGAAGAACCTGAAGAGGAAGGAAACCGTGCAGTGCGGTTTATCAGATCCCTTTTTTCCGGAGAAGAGGATGACGATGACACCATATCAGTATCCTTGCCGTCATTTATGGACGATGATCTGGGAGCCCTGGATGTATCGGCTTATGGGGAACCGGATAGGATTCTTTACACCTTTAAGGTGTGGGACCATCGGACAGAGGGCAGGCTGCATATCAATAAAAGAGATTTGGAGCTGTACCGCGCGGACGGGGATAAAAGTTATGGACTGACCCAGGGGGATGCCACGCTGGAGGGCGCTGTCTATGGACTGTTTGCGGCTCAGGATATCATTCACCCGGATGGAAAATCCGGCACTATTTATAATCAGAATGATTTGACAGCCGTAGCCGCCACGGATAAACAGGGAAATGCCTCTTTCCTGGCGTACACGGAGAAACTAGGCACCCGGCTGAGTGATGATGGAACTATAATCTCACCGGAGAACGCCACCGGACCTGAGAATCTATATAATGGTTCCTCTGTCACCTCCTCGGCCCAAGGATTTGGTACAGTTGTATATCCTGATTATGTGCTTTCCAATGAAGACCAGTGGATTGGGCGGCCCATTATTATGGGCAGTTATTATGTGATGGAGCTTAGCAGGTCAGAGGGGTATGAGTTATCTGTCAACGGCATTTCCTTAAAGGAGAGCAACCGGACTCAGGATATAGTAAACCGGATCCATGAGGCCGGGCAGGCCCGCATATCAGGTGGTTTGTCCGATTATAATTCCATGGATGCAGACGGTTCCTGGAATGATTTTATAGTGGAGAGCTATAAGACTGAAAATGGATATGATATCATCCTGACCGGATATCCACAGGGAGCGGAATTTTATGAAATAAGGACCGGGACAGAGACAAAGACGTACAAGGCGGTTTTGGACAGTTCTCTTCAGCCAAAAGTAGATCAGCAGGGCAGTCCTGTCTATCAGACGGCAAAAGGAGGGGAGTATAAGATAGGGGCTGACGGTAATCCCATTATCCGGCCGGATACTGCTACGGACAGTGACACGGGGGAGCGGACTCCCTATGGGGAGACTCTGCCCTACCGCTTCCGGACAGCCCCATATCCCAGCGGTACGGCTGTACCGGCTGATATGAGTAAATGGGGGCAGGCCATTGAACCTCATTATCTGTCAGAACAGGTTAACGGCATGTTGGGACAGCTTGGATACAGACCGGTTACAGACATTTCGCCATGGACCAAAATCCGGCTTTCGGGTCAGACCAATGCTCAGGCCGCAGAGGAAATCATGGATTGGTACACAGTGCATAACTTCTTTGACTGCGGGTATGTGGAGGATATATATGAGATGGAGGGCAGCTTTTTTGCCTTGCTTCGTCACGATTATTCATTGGGCCATGCCGGCTTCCCTGCGGTTTATGATTTTGTGAACCGTAAGCTGTATGTCCGAAAGACAGCAGAGGTGTCAGGGGGACCTGCCGGGAAGGTTGGTTACTGGATTGAGTATCAAAAGGGTGAATACAGCCTGAAAAGCGCCGTTGCATCAATAAAAGAAAAAAGGGAAATAAACCAGGTCATTCCTTTTGGGAGTGATATAGAAGCTGCGGCCGAAACCGTGTATCAGCCGCTGTATGAGACTTACAGCGAAGGGGACATTGTCCTTGACAGAGAGGGAAATCCCATTCCTCTCATGGAGCGGGTCTATGAGTATGAGGACAGGACAGAGACATACGAAACGGATAAGCCTGAGCCGGTTTCTGCTGTCTATGATTGGGCCACGGGAAACTATGCGGTTCATGTGGAGAATACCATAGACTGGGAGGACAGGACGGAGCCGGAATATACGGAATTCCGGGTAGTGACAAGAGAGAAGACCATTGATTGGGAAGGGGAGGAATTGCCTTACAGCCAGTATCTGACAGACATAGCAGGAGCCGGGGTAAGCGCCTTGGCTGCGGTTCCTCCGTTGGATGAAGGAAGCTATGTTGTATTCCAGGCATTGAATTATCCGGGGCAGAATCAGCCGGTACAGGAAGCGGGCACTGGTTCCAGTCCGCTGCAGGTATTGCAGAGAGTTATAAAGCAGTCCGTAAAGGTCACAAAAGATATTTCCCAGTCATCCTATGACGGAGTAAATACGTACGGATCTGTTCACAATGACCCGCTGACCGTGCTGCTGGGATTGTTTAACGGAGGCGGCAGTTCCCAGGGCGCAAAGCTGCTGAATCAGTTTAAATTCAAGGCATATCTGAAAAGTAACCTGGAAAATATCTTTGTGGACAGTGCCGGCAATATCATTTCAGAAGATATAGGGACAGCGGATTTCAAAGGAGATGTCCAGAAAATTTTTCTTCCTCCCAGGGATGGAAGCGGACAGCGGCTGTTGGAAACAAAAGAGGACGGAAGCTATGACTACACGAAATTCTTTGATGCCATGTACGCGGCAGTGCAGGTGGAAAAAGGGAAAAAGCCGCAGGAGGCAATACAGCAGTTTGCTGTGGATTACTATGATATAGATGCCTATAAAGCGGAAATTCTTACGGCGGAACCTGGGCTTAACAGCGATACAGCCTACGAAAAGGCCCTTTTTCGGGCTGCGGAGGAGGCCGGGAGCTATCTGTCTGTTTTTTCCGGACTGGATAACAGGCTGGCTATTGCCTGGGACAGCGATGCAGGCGGAGGGGCGGATGGTGATGTGACCACGCTGCAATGCAATACCAGGAATGGGAAGGACGATTATTTCAATCATTCCATCATGCTTGCCTACGGCACATACGTTATTGTGGAACAGGTTCCTGCGGATGTGGACCGGGAGCTGGCTAACCGGCATTTTACCAGGGACTATCCCAGGGAAATAACCCTTCCCTTTGTGCCGGATATCGGCCAGGATGAAGGCACAGGGGAAACAGATGTCAACTATCAGACAGGCAGTCCTTATTTCCGGTATGACAGCACAGACACACCGGATGACCTGATTCGTAAATATAAGATACGGTTTAATGAGGAGACCCACATCATACAGGCCAATGGACAGGATGGGAAATTTGAGATATATAAATATGGTCTGGACAAGGATATGCGGCCGGGCCGCAGCCTGACGTCCCAGGCTCCCTATGAAGAAGAGTACATGGATGGCAGAAATGATACTGTAAAGGGATATTATGCCGGATATACCTCCCAGAGCGAGGATGCCGGAATAATGGACGGGGTAATCTACGACGGCTACGAAACAGAGGACGGACAGTGGGAGGTCAGGGACCAGGTGGCAACGATGAAAGGGATGCAGACCGCTGTTGACGGCAAATTTGCCTCTATGCTGGTTCCGTGGACCGTGCTTCCCCCTGCGGTGGACAGAATTAACCCGGACACAGGAAATGTGGAGACGCTGATTCCCTCCGGAAATGGCCGGGATTTTAATTTCGTGGCGTTTGCCCAGGAGGATTTTGAGGATGCGTATTTTAATTCCAGACTCCGTATTGAGAAACTGGATTCCGAGACAGGTGATTCCATTATTCATGACGGTGCATTGTTTAAAATATATGCGGCCAAGAGAGAGGTGGAAAAAGAGGGAATGGGCACCGTGACAGGGTCCGGAAATGTGCTGTACGGCGAGGCGGTGGACTGGCAGGGAAATCCTGTGGAAGATGCAGACGGAAGAAGGATCCTGTATCCGAGAGTGGGTAAGAACAATGGGAGCACGGACGACCTGCCTGTGCGCCTGGATAAGGATGGGATTCCCCAGTATGACGAAAGCCAGCTGATTAGGCAGGAAGACCAGGAGGGAAATGAGACAGGAGTTTTCAGGGCATACTCCACCATCAGGGAACTGGTCGTTGACGGTCAGGTGAAAAAGGTACCCGTGGGATACATAGAGACGTATAAACCATTGGGGGCAGGTGTCTATGTGCTGGTAGAGATTCAGGCCCCGAAGGGATACGGGAAGAGCCGTCCGGTGGCCTTTGAAGTATATGCGGACAACGTATCATTTTACAGGGAAAGAAGAAACGCGGACGGAACCACGGATGGGTGGGAAGAGGAAACAGCTGTGAGATACCAGTACGCCATTCCGGTGGCCGGCAGCACCAATAAAGTCCGTACCAGGACGGTCAGCCGGATAAAGGTGGAGGACTATCCTTCCAGAATGGAAATTCACAAGGTGGAGGACGGGGATTCACTGGTGGGAAACCAGAACATTCTTCAGAAGACCGATGACCAGGGCAGGGTGGAATCAAGCGGAGGTTTTGAGACTGATGTTACGGTAAATGACGCCGGAGATCTGCTGGTTTATAAGGTAAGCGGCCGTAAAGAGAAGCTGGAGGAACGGGGGGATGTAAGGGATATTGCTTACAATCCGAAGACAATGCAGTGGGATGGATACGTGACCAAGTCATTTGACGAATACTCAGAACATATAGTGGAGGGTACGGAAAAGGAGCTTAAGGCCATGTCCGGTGTAAAACCATTGTACCGGCCGGACGGTACCTTTACAGGCAGGGGAATCCGGTTTGACATTTCCGTATCCGGCGCAGTCTTGTCCCTGTACCATGCCATGGAAATTGAAAAAACAGGAGAACATGTCTATAAGGGGGTAAGCGCTTCTGTCAAGGACGGCAAGGTAACGGGGATCACGGACACAAATACCGGTACCCATAAGGAAATACGCGTGGTTGGAGAGGAAAACAGTCCGGGCGGTGCCGTGAAAACACATACGGCATCGTGGGATGTATGGGATGCTGTTATTGTGGATAATGACCCTGTAAATCTGTATTTCTATGATTTGACTCAGGTGGATACCAGGGAGGACCCGGATACGGGTGAACTGCTGGTACTGGATAAAAAAGGAAATCCGCTCTGCTTTGCGGACTCCGTTACCGGCATGGCATATGTCTATGATGATTATGGCCGTATGCTGGCATATACGGCGGACGATGAGGGAAATAAGATACTGGTCAAATCCATACAGGTATTAAAAGATGAAAATGGGCAAACCATCTATGACAACAAAACAACTGTGGATGATGAGAACGGTCTGCCTATCTATTATACAAGCGGAAATGTAGTGACAAAGGATGAGTCCTGGACAACAGACAGCAGCATGGATTCTAATGGAACTCAGGAAACTACCGGTGCCAGGCATTTGATTGCCCGCCTGCCCTTTGGCTCCTATATACTGGAAGAGCAGGGAGTTCCCTATGACCAGGGATATATCCAGGCCAGATATATGGGGATTGTACTTCAGGATACAGACCAGGTGCAGAAATATTTCCTGCAGAATGAATTTACCAAGACCGCATTTGCGAAGCTGGATGTGCGGACGCAGAAGGAAATAAGGGGAGCAGTCATGACCCTGTACCGGGCCAGTCTGGACAGTGACGGCAGTCCTCACAGGGAACAGGACGGCATATACAAAAAAGGCCAGGTCTATGCTTCATGGATTAGCGGATATCAGTACGATGATGACGGAAATATAAAATTGGATGAACATGGGGAGCCGGAAACGACAACTAAGCCTCACTGGATCGACCACATCCCGGTTGGGTATTACGTGCTGGAGGAAACCATTTGTCCCTATGAACAGGGTTATGTTCAGTCTGAGGCTGTAAATATTGAAGTCTTGGAAACAGGTGATGTACAGAGCTTTGAGATGGAGGATGATTTTACATCCATAGATATTCTGAAATACGATACAAGAAATGGTGATGTAATCTACGGGGACAGCGAAGCATACCTGACTTTATACCGGCCCATACTGGATGAAAAAGGATTTCCGGTGCTGGAACATGGAATTCCCAGGTACGATGAGACAGGAAGGATATTCACCTTCCGGGCCGCTACCTATAAAGACGGGCAGGATGTGGCAGCAACTGGCCGCGTGGTCCCGGACGCAGGCGGAAATCATCCAATTATGAAGTATGATTATGACTTCCGGGAGATTCCCGGCACATACCAGGGACGGTATTATTATACAGAGCAAGGCACCGTGCGCCTGGAATATATGCCTGTAGGAAATTATGTGCTGGCAGAGACAGAAAATCCCGAGGGCTATGCCACAGCGGACCCTATACTTATTAATATAGAAGAAACAGGACACTTAGAAGAGATACAATATTTTCAGATGGGGGATAAGCCTCTTGAGCTGGAGGTTTCCAAGGTGGATATCACCGGCGGCAAGGAGGTAAATGGTGCAAAACTTGCTGTGTATCCGGTGGATGAAAAGGGAAATGTATCGGAAATACCTCTTGTGCTCCACCAGCCCTCAGAAGACGGACAATATCAGGATATAGAGGCGGCATGGATTTCGGGGCTGGACGGAAGATATACGGAGGAGGATGGGGAACAGGGGCTTATCCCTGCCGGTTTCCAGCCGGGAGATTTAAAACCCCATACACTGGAGTATATCCCGGAAGGTGATTATATAGTCAGGGAGATAATAACCCCGTACGGATTCCTGCAATCTGCAGATATTCCCTTTACCATTGCGGACAGCCAGGTCCTGCAAAAAACAGAAATGACAGATGAAATTCCGGATGGAATTCTCCGAATCATAAAAAGCGATTCAGATAAGCCGGATGAAAAATTGATGGGGGCTGAGTTTTGCCTTGTGAACCAGACAACCGGTGCCATATGCGGTACCGTGACCACGGACCAGCTGGGACAGGCGCAGTTTGAACCGCAACCCATTGGATACATGGACCGGGATGGAAATTTTAAACCTTATACCTATGTGTGCAGTGAGACAAAGGCAGCCCCAGGGCACATGCTGACACTTGAACCATATGAGTTCCAGTTTCATTACAGGAATGAACTGACAGACATCATTGTCTGGGAATATAACCCCACCAATGATTCCAACCGGGTAATCACGGATAAGCTGTCCGGGGATACGGAGGAAATGCTGGAAGGCGCGCTGCTGCGAATCGAACGCAGGATAGAATCCGGATGGGAGACAGCGGAGGAATGGGTTAGCGGCAGGCAGGGGCATTATACAAAGAACCTAAGTGAAGGACAATACCGTTTGATTGAGGTGAAGGCGCCGGAGGGATATAAACTGCAGGAAACGCCCATTGAGTTTACTATCAGTGATGGTATGACCGGGATTCCCCATCTGGTCATGCGCAATTATACAACCATTATAGATGTGGAAAAAACGTCGGCAGAAACAGGAAAACTTCTGGCAGGCGCCAGATTGCAGCTCATTGATAAGTCTGATGGAAGGGTGATTCGGGAGTGGACATCCGAGGCGGAAAGGGGGCAGCAGTTTTACGGTCTGAAACCAGGCATATATATCATCCACGAACTTCAGGCCCCATCCGGCTATGAGAGAACAGAGGACAGGGAAATCGTGGTAAAAGAATGGTCAGGGACAGAAGGACCGGAGATGGACCAGAAGTCCGGGAATGAATTGCATAACATGGTTCAGATATTCAGGTTTGAGAACCGGACAGCATCCTCATCCGGCGGAGGCGGGGGAAACAGGCCGAGACCAAAGGCAGAGTACATTACATTTAAGAAAACAGATGTTTCAGGAAAGGTACTCCAGGGGGCAGAATTTACATTTTATGACCAGACGGGCCGTGTAATCGGCACCTCTGTCAGCGACAGTACAGGAATATTCCGCATAAGAAGGCCTGACAATGGTACATACACCTTCCGGGAAACAAAGGCGCCGGACGGTTATGCATTAAATCCGGGCATATTCAGTTTTACCGTCAATGGAAGTGATGTCATAAGGGGCGCATATGAGGTTGTGGACAAGGAATTGGAGTTTACGGTTACAAAGCTGGATGGAGACAGCGGTCTGCCTCTTATGGGAGCCGGGTTCAGGATAGGGAAGGGAGAAAACCGCGTCTGGGACCAGGAGCCGGAGAATATGGGCAAGGGGACAAACGGAGCTGCGGCTGGAACTATAACCGAAGCCGTAACCGGAGCAGATGGTACATTTACCTGCCGTTTGGCAACACCGGGCCTGTATGTCATTCGTGAGACAGAAGCCCCTTTGGGGTATGAGAGGTCTGATAAGGTATATGAGTTTACGCTGGATGCAGAGGGGAGAATACAGGGCGAAGCAGTGACGCAGGGAAGCGTAACCATATATAATTGGAAGGAAAAACCGCCGGTCAGGAAAATTGGAAGCATTACTGCTGTGTATCAAGTTGGCAGCCGGTTTGGAAAAGGGACATATCATTTTGGAGCCGGCCCCAGGGATACAGTAAGGACCGGAGACGACCTGCCCGTGGCAGCGGCCGCCGCAATGGCAGTTTTATGTATGGCGGGCTTCAGTATGTGTCTGTGTATGAAACGGAAGAGGGAATGGAGTAAGGGCAGGAAATGGGTGATATTTATTCTGGTTTTGATACCCGTAACAATTTATCTGGCTTTTGATGTGCTGGCGGAGGAAACAGATAGTATATCTGTCTCAGGGAAAATAGTATATTCCTCCATGGAAAACATAGAACCTGTCCCTCAAACCGCCTGGGTACTGGCCAGGGACGATATATCGGGAAAGGAGCGGAATGTCCTTCTGCCTCTTGTGAGTTATCATTTTTCTGATAAGCATTGGGAGGACGGATTTCGGCTGGATTTAACGGTGAGGGATTATGATGCAGGTTTTTATGAAGTTGGCGGTGTAAGGATTGAAACACAGAAGGAGGAGATTAGGGAGAGCCTGATGGACTATGAGGCAGAAATTTTAGGACAGGCAGGTCTGGATTCGGAAGCGTATAGAATTGACCAATTTCAGTGGAATGGCGGGGTATATGAAAGTGATGGAGTGCTATGCCGGAATTTGACAGCAATTGGACGCAAAATGGTCGCGGACTGCACTGCTGTTTATGGAGGGGAGGTAAGCCGGAATGTATTTTTGAATGACAGCGAAGGGGATGAAGAGAGCGGACAGATTGGAGATTCGGGGATTGATGAGAGGTATGTTACTAAAAATAATGTGCAGCCATTCTTTTCCCTGGGAGTAACTGTGCCTGCGGCCGGGATTTGTTTTGTGGTATTGATTGCAGCTATGGTTCTGGCTATGATAAAGAATACCAGACCTTATGGCATGGCGGCGGTCATGTTCATGTTTTTTGCGGGCGTTGTGTTCAGCATGCATTTGCTGGTGAAGATGGGAATGGATTATGCCGATGGGCGCCGAATATATGGTATGGTGCAGGACGAGGCATATGGAAGGGGGAAGAATGAGGGGCAGGAAGGAGAAGCTGGTGAAGGGAGAGAAGCTGGTGAGGGGAGAGAAGCTGGTGAGGAGAGAGATGTTGATGAGGAGAGAGGTGCTGGCGGAGGGAGAGATTCTGACGCGGAGAAAAAAACGGATGGGGAAAATCCTGATAGGAAATCTCCCTTAAATGAAGAGGCCCTTGCTTCCATCAATCCGGAATACCAGTTCTGGCTGGCTGTACCTGGAACTAACATTGATTACCCGGTGGTGAGGCATGAAGATAATGAGTATTATCTGAATCATAACTTTTATCAGGAACAGCATATAACAGGCTGTGTTTTTGCGGATTCCTCGGCTGTTCCCCTGGCTGTGGACAATACGGTGCTGTACGGACATAACATGAAGGACGGAAGCATGTTTGCAGGGTTGAAACAATATGGTGAGGAAGCTTTTTTCCGGGAAAACCCTGTTATACAGATATTTTACAGGGGAAAGTGGGTGGAATGTCCTGTCTTTTCATGTCAGATCCGTCATCAGAGCGATGCCGGAGCCTACGGCACTAACTTTATGGAAGAAGAGTGGCTGCCTTATCTTGAGAAGATGGGGGCAGCGTCCCTCTATGAAACAGGAATCACTCCGGAAGGGGATGAGAAACTTATAACGCTTTCCACCTGCTATGGCAAAGACCAATATCTGATTGTACAGGCGCTGTTGTACGGTATGTGATGCCTTTTCGCTGAAAGCAAAAGACGTATACGCGTATACTGACTGTCCTCCTGACTGTTATGCATATTGCATATAAAGCAGATAAATAGTATAGTAATAGAAGCTTTATGCAAATACGATGACAGTAGGTGACATTAGTGAAAAAGAATATAGACTTACTAAATGGAAATATACTTACATCTCTGACGGAGCTGGCCCTTCCTATTATGGCCACGTCTCTGGTCCAGACTGCGTATAATCTGACGGATATGGCCTGGATTGGTATGGTGGGAAGTGATGCGGTGGCAGCGGTTGGTGCGGCAGCCATGTATACCTGGCTGTCCTCCGGCGTTGCAACCCTGGCCAGGATGGGAGGCCAGGTGAAGTCTGCCCATGCCTATGGAGAAGGAAACCGCAGGGAGGCGGTCCAGTACGGAAAGGGAGCCCTGCAGCTGGCTTTGGTGCTGGCGGCTGTGTATGGAATCATAACCAATCTTTTTGCAGGGCCTCTGATAGACTTTTTCCATCTTAATTCAAACCTGGTGGTGGAAAATGCAATTGTGTATCTGAGAATTGCATGCGGCCTTATTCTCTTTGCATTTATTGGACAGACACTGACGGGCCTTTATACGGCTTCCGGCAACAGCAGAACTCCTTTTGTGGCCAACTGTATCGGCATGGGAGCCAATATTGTGTTGGATCCGCTGCTTATCTTCGGCCTGGGGCCAATTCCCGGAATGGGAGTGGCCGGTGCAGCCATTGCAACGGTGACAGCCCAGTTCATTGTGGCTCTGGTCCTGGTTATTTCTATGAGAAGGGACCCTGTGCTGGCATCCCAGATGCGGGTTTGGATTCCCACTCCTCTATCCAATATTAAAACCATGGTGCGGATTGGATTTCCGGCAGCAATTCAGAGTATGCTGTACTGCACAATCTCTATGGTCCTTACCAGGTTCGTCACTGCATGGGGGGATACGGCGGTTGCAGTCCAGAGAGTAGGCGGACAGATTGAATCCATATCCTGGATGACAGCAGATGGTTTTGGGACAGCTATCAATGCATTTGTCGGGCAGAACTATGGCGCGGGAAACCTGAAGCGGGTAAAGAAAGGTTACATGACAGCATCTGTCATCATGTTTATATGGGGCATTTTTACCACCTGCCTTCTCATATTTGGAGCGGCGCCCATATTCAGCCTGTTTATTCATGAGGCAGAGGTCATACCGGCCGGAGCTGATTATCTTCGGATTATTGGTTTTTCGGAAATGTTCATGTGCGTGGAGCTGATGACCGTAGGCGCCCTGTCCGGCATGGGAAAGACGATGGAGGCATCTGTCATAACCATTATCCTCACAGCTGCGCGTATTCCGCTTGCCGTGATTCTGGGAGGAACAGCCATGGGACTGAACGGCATTTGGTGGGCACTGACTATTTCAAGTATTGTAAAAGGAATCATTTTCTTTGTGTATTATCTTCATATCATGAAGAGGATGAAGGCATAGGCATAAGCCGGGGTAAAGTTCAGGGGCAAAGTTTAGGGGGCAAAAATCAAAAAAATATGCTTGTAAAATGTCGGATTTTGTGAGAGAATAGAACCAAGTATGATGTGATAAATTTAACGAA
>OHII01000472.1_pt1 | contig 15479 bp, 20 predicted proteins | sample 1568341 | NCBI WGS metagenome assembly OHII01 (sample SAMEA3879548, study PRJEB24766) | human gut metagenome | biome: human-associated habitat; feature: feces | place: USA | collected 1985/1987
TTTACACCATCACCTGTCATAGCAACAGATAAACCAAGTTCCTGAATTAGTGTCACAAGACGAAGCTTTGTGCTCGGCGAACATCTTGAAATTACTCTCAGCGATGGAATAATTCTCTTTACTTCATCATCTGTCAGTTTTTCAAATTCATCATTTGTAATAGCCACATCGCCATATTTATAAATTCCGCACTCTTTTGCTACGGCCACAGCAGTTTCGATACAGTCACCTGTAATCTCGATTACCTGAATTCCTGCATTATGTGCCGTTTCTACTGCAGTAGGAACTTCTGGTCTAACAGGATCTACTACTCCAATCACACCTAAAAGTGTCATATTATCTGGAAGAATATCTTCCTCAAGATCTCCTTCACAATATGTAAGTGCAATACACCGCATAGCATTTTCTGTCATAGATTTGATTGCATTGTCAAGTTTTCCTCTTGCTGCAGAATCAAGATCCACTTCATTATCACCATCAAAATACTTTATACATCTGTCGATCAATTTCTCAGGTGCCCCCTTATAATAAGAAGCTCCAGTTCCTGTTGTGATAGCAGAATATTTATTTGTACTACTAAACACCTGCTTTGATTTAATTGGAATATTTCCTTTAATGTTTGAATAATCTTCTTTACCAACAAGGGTTAATACTGCTCGATCAATTGAATTTCCGCCTGTAATATCTCCATTTGAATCATACATAGCGCTATTATTAAGACAAATATCAATTTTTATTTTATTAAATAAAGTAGAATTTTTTTCTACGATTTTTCCGCTTCCATCGACTACCTTTTTAGGTGTCATAATTCCTGTTGTTAATGTTCCTGTTTTATCTGTACAAATGATATTTAAATATGCTGTTTCTGGGATTTTATTTGGATTTTTTGCTAAGATATTACTGCGTTCCATTGTTTTTACATTCTGTTTTGTTACTAATTTTACAATTAAAGGAAGACCTTCTGGAACTGCAGCTACAATTATTGTTAATGCAATAGAAAAGTTTTGTGCGAGTTTTTGGATTGTCTGAAGGATACCATCATTAAGATACTGATTTACGCCACCTGCCTGCATAATACCTGATATCGAAAGAATGACAAAGGTAATCGCCGCAGCAATGGTTCCCCATTTTGAAATAAATTTGCTTAAATTATCAAGTGCTATATCTAATGCTGTTTTTGGCGCTTCGAGAGTTTGCATTTTTACCAGTGTATCACCATTTACTGTATTGGTTCCAACATCTGTTACGATCATTTTTCCTTCACCAGACATAACAATCGTTCCTGCAAACAAACAATTCTGATTTGTATAAGCATCTGTAGATGTAGTTTTTACATGTTTATATCCAATGACAGGTGTTTTCTTACACTCTTTTGTCTCTCCGTTGATTGCTGCATTATTTACTGAGATTTTCCCTTCAATAATATAACCATCTGCAAAAATCTCCTGTCCTGTCTCAATACAGACAATATCACCAACTACAATTTCATCCTTATTTATATTCTGTATTTTACCGTCTCGTATTACATTACAAAATCTAATTGATGTTTTATCTCTTAGTTCCTTTGCCGCTCTCTGAACTCCAAGACCAGTTTTTACTGCAATTGCAGTTACAATAGCAAGAACAAATATAATCATAATCGGATCGGTAAATTCCATTATACCTAAAAATCCTAAAACAATCTGTAATATTGCGATTGCAATAAGAATCATTGTAATTGGTTCTTTTAATGCATCTAATGCAAATTCATACCATTTCTTGAGCTTCGGTTCCGGGAGCTTATTGCTCCCGTACCTCTCTCTATTTTCTAAAACCTGTTTACTTGTTAGTCCTTTCACTTGTTATTACTCCTTCATTTTTGTTTTTTAATCATATTTGTAAGTTCAGCAATAGACATATTCTCAAGTTCTTCATTCTCTTTTCTTTTGATAATGTCCATAATACGCTGTTCTTTTTCTTTTTGTTCTTTGGCAAGAAGGCGATCAGTCTGCTCTTTCTGTTTAACAGATACAATATGTTTTACAATCTCAATCATATCATCAAGCACTACATCTTCATTGGATCTGGTATCCAGCAGACTCTCCTCACTGTTGTTCTTTTTCTGTCTGTTCAGTTCCTTAAATACTAAATCAAGATTGGTAACATTTAAGTCCCACAGATCTTCAACTGTACAAAGTCCTCTAAATGGAAATCTGTATTTACCTCGTGCTGCCTGTTCAAAAATGTTTCTTTCACTCATGTCTGTATTCTCCTTTTCTAATATAAATTTCACTTCTTTAAAATTTGATTCTCAAAATTCTTTCCATATTTCCCTTAACTTTTACAACAAGTTCAGCTCTCTTAGTAAGACTAAACCCAACTCCTGATAGCTGATCTTCCACATCTTTTACATGTGCCTTTGCACCAAGAGCTTCAAATACTCTTCTATGTTTTTCAAGCTCCGGTTTCAGATACTCATTATAGTATCCATTTGGTTCCTCTGGATTCACACAGTCCTTTAACATAAAGAATAAGTGCTGATGACCAATTCCTGTCTGTTCATCCCAATAATTCGGTGAATAGCATACAACAGATACAGGAGTAAACTGATTGGTATGAACACCCCATACCTCTTTACTTCTAACTTCTGAATTGCCTTTTAATTTTTCAATAATTTTGAATTTACCATCCTTGTCAAGAATAACGTCAGCCACATAAACATTTCTAACTACAGGATGAGGATATTCAAAGCTGTAAACTTCTCCATCAAATTCAATCTCCGCTTTAAATCCCTGGCTTCTTTCTGCTCTATACTGCTTAACATATAATTGATATGTTCCAGGAATCATTTTAGATTTACTTGGGTATGTAATATTTTCCACTGCAGGTTTTCCAGGTCTTTGTCTCATTGGACGAGTAATATCAATATCAAGATTACCGCCCGTTTCGTATGATTTTGTATTACCAAAGTAAATCTCGATTCCACCATTTGGTTCAATGCAATGTGCATCAAGGTCACTATTATCATTGCCATCTCCGTCATTCCACATAATACTAAACCTTAATACTCCATCAACAGCTCCGCCTGCATCTTTTACATTTTCCTTGATACTGGAATCCGCAATATTTCCTGTATAAGCCCATGAATACGGGTTATTCCATTTAAACATTGTTTTTGCATCTCTAATCTCTGGGGCAATAAGTGAAACCATGTTTCTTACATGCTGATTTTCCAAATATACTTCAATCTCTTTTGCGTCAGGAAGAATGTTATTAACAAAATCATTTACATTGACTTCTTCCACTTTAGAGAACTTCTTTGGATTAATTGCCACATCCGCTTCCATTTCGTCAAACAGACTTGATCCTCCAACAATACGTTTCGCTGCATCCTTATTCGAGAACAAAATATTATTTACGGTAATATCATCCAGTGTAGCAAATCTTCTGTTTAATGAATCCATATATCCAAGTTCTGAAATCGTTTTCTTTGCATCTTCAAGCATTTTCTTTGTAAAGATTGCATTTGGACGTTTATAATTCTCTGGTGCTACAATCTTTTCATATTTGCTTACTGCGGTATCAAGATCCATTCCTTCAGAGATATTTACCAACAAAGTTCCCATACTGTGATTACGAATCCTGCCGACAGACATTCCTGCTTCTGCTGACTTGTCCCAAGCGTACAGTTCTTTGTCCTTTTCAGAGGCAAGTTTATTATATTCTTTCTGATATTTTTTAAATTCTGTTAATGCAGCTTTCCATTCTGCACCTCTATATAAAGAGTTTTGTCCAATCAGCTCAAGCACCGTATCTACGGCATCCTTTGTAATCTCATCCAGAGAACGTTTAAATACATTTCTTGTATCTCTTAATTTTGCTTTTTCTCCATTGATATCGTAACCTCTAAAAACTAAATGATCCGGAATGTCCATAAAAAAATGATCGTATCTGTTGATCTGTGATGTGGCAACAATGCGTTCCATACTATGATCTGTGCCGATTCTTTTTTCTGTTCGGATTCTTACATCTACAATCTTATGAGATAAAACATATTCATTCATCTTCTGTGCCACTACTGAATAAACACCATCATCTAATCCCGGAATATCCCAGATTGTATGTACTTTTTCATCCTTGATTGCCACAACATTACCCATATTCTTAATAAAATGTCTGCAGCATCCACAATCGTACTCTCTTCTTACACGATAAATTTCATTGGTTCCTGCTGGATATGAATCAAGATATAAATTGTACATCTCGTCCGGATCCGTATCTGTCACGTAAAGTCGTGTTACATTTTTACACATCTGATTAAAATGTGTCTGCATCTTTTTTACAAATTCTTCGAATCTCATTTCTTTTCTCCCTTTATTTATTGATAATTTATTTCCACATTTTCTCTTTCTCGGTTCTTTCCGTTGATAAAAAGTGTGGTTAATTTTCTTGGGCAATATATTTTGTGGTCTACCCGATTTAAACTTTCCAATATATCTCCGTCTGCAATTTTTTGACAGTTTCCTGTTTTTAATATATTCACCATTTCTATTTTATTTTTTAAATCTCTTCGTATATCTCGTAATTCTTGGATTCTTTTGCATAATTTGTATCCTTCACTGGCTGAAAAACGATGAAATTCAATATAATGCATAATATCGCTTAACTCTTGATCTATATCTTGTAAATTACTTTTGAATTCATTTTCCTGAGAAATAACTGACTGAAGATCTAATTGGAGATCTGATATATGCTTTTTAATTTCTACGATATTTTCTTTTTGATATTTTAATTGGGATATCTTTTTGGATTCAGTATTATATGATATTAATTTGAATGGTTTATAGATTTGTAGATTTTTTGGAATAGAATTTCGAATATTGCTTAGCTTTACTGGTTTGTCTTTTAGGGCATGTTCTATAGATGTGGTTAAATAATAATTTGTACCAGCTCTGGCTAGATACCGCCCGTTACTTGACTGTAACATAAAATAGTTCATTTAATTTCTTTTCCTTTCTTTGATGCATTTAATATATCACTCCTCCATATATTTGTCAAGCGTTTTCTAATATCAATTAGTATAGGTTATATTTTTAGATATTCTTGCTCTGTTATAATAGGAATACAAAGCTCTGCAGCTTTTTTGTTTTTACTCGATCCACTGTTTTTATTATTAGTGATCAAATAGTCTGTTTGCTTAGTTACGCTGGACACAACCTTTCCACCTTTCGTCTCAATATCTTCCTTTAATTCATCCCTATTTTTAAATACTGAGAGAGAACCTGTGATACAGAATTTTTTACCTGCGAGACTTGCTGGATCCTCTGTAACCACATTATCCTTCTTTTTCAATTCCGGGAAGTGGAATTCTTTTAATAAACAATTGATATATTCTTTATTTTCTTCATAATATTTATGAATTGATAAACTCCGTTCATCCCCAATGCCGTCAATACATGTAAAATCAAAATCATTTTCTATGTCTTCGATAAAACAATCTACTGCGTAGTCGTATCCTATTAAATAAGCCTTTTTAATTTCGTACTTTTCAATATCTTTGCTTGCTGTACCGCCGATCAATGGAATATTTAATCCTGCAATAAATTTTGACAATGAAGTCATTCGACTTTTTTCAATTGATTTCAAAATATTTTCTATTTTCTTAACGCCCATTCTTGGAAAATAACTCATTTCTTTTCGCTTGTCACTTAAATGATATAAGTCAACGGCAGATTCAACCAGTCCCGTCTGTATTAATAAGGATAATGTGGCTTCTGACAACCCTTGAATATCATGAGCTTTTTTACTGACAAAGGCAGTTAATTCGCCAAGAAGCTTTCCTTTACACATAGCATTCATGCACATTAATACTTCTGTGTCTTTTTCTTTTACAACCTTTGTATCGTGACCACATATAGGGCATTGTAAAGGAGGAGTGCAAATATCAATTAAGCTTCTATCCAGATTATTCTTAATCTGTGGAATAATCATATTCGCCTTATAAACTGTTACTGTATCGCCATAAGAAAGTTCAAGTTCTTTCATAATACTTACATTGTGCAAGGATGCTCTTTCAACTATAGTTCCATCAATCTCTACTGGATCAAATACCGCTACAGGTGTAAGCTGCCCGGTTTTACCCATTGTCCATTCAATATTCCTTAATACAGTCTCCGCTTCTTCATCATAGAATTTAAATGCCAATGAATGTTTTGGGTGATGATCTGTACGACCAAGAGATTCACCATATTTAATGTCATCATATGTCACAACCATTCCATCAATGGGATAACCTAGTTTGCTTGCTCGATCTTTTAATTCTCTTATGTTGTCTTCAATAGTGGTATTACGTATACCAACTCCGATTGTTGGAACCACATCGAATCCTAAGTTATATGCAAAGTTTAATCTTTCATACATAGCTCCAATGTTATCCATTCCTTTCGGAATTTTCCATGCAATAAACTTAATATGACGTTTTGCTGCGATATGACTGTCTAATTGTCTTACAGATCCAGATACAAGGTTTCTAGGATTCTTATATTTTTTATCATCGTCTGATATATTGCTATTAATCTTATTGAAATCATTATATGTTATTATGGCCTCACCTTCGACTTCAAGATGACCAGGATAATCAATATATAACGGAATGTTATCAAATACCTTTGCATTATGTGTCACAATTTCTCCTACTTCTCCATTTCCTCTTGTTTCGGCCTGGACTAAATAGCCATCTTCGTATGTAAGCAACACAGTTAATCCATCCATTTTACACATCAATAAGCATAGTTGATCACCTACAAACTTTTTGATTTCATCAATATCTTTTGTCTTGTCCAATGATAACATTGGATGACTATGTGTTGTCTTCTCAAGATTGGATTTGACTTCATATCCTACATTTTGAGTGGGCGAATTTGCCATCACAATTCCTGTGCTTGCCTCCATCACTTTCAGCTGATCAAAAAGCTGATCATAATATTCATCTGAAACCAATGATTCTGAGCGATTATAGTAAGCATCTCTATATTTATTCAGTTCATTTACCAAAAACTTTAATCGTTGTATATCCATACTTTACCTCCATTTTCTAATATCTACCAGTTCATCTTATTAAAATATAGCGATCATAAATAATCGCTATATTTTAATAAAAATGTTTTCATAACAATTTTTTTACCAAATTGGTTTGATACTTTATATTTGAATTTTTTTAAATATTCATTGGGTGACAATCCTAGTCTCTTCGCTTCGCTTTTTACATAATGTATCTCCCCAGAAATAACTATTTTATTAGAATTTATATATTCCGAAATCCCCCAATCATCTAAAGATTTTTTAATTGTTAAGTAAATTGATCTTCCACTTCCAAAATCATCATTAATATTGATACAATTATTTTTCTTTTTAATAATGGTCCCGTCATCAATAAGAAGAGTCTCTAACATATCGCTTCGATAATATTCTTGTTCTACACTTCCTTCAGCAATAGAAATCAATTCCGGACTAATATTTACTATTCTGCCAGAATATAGTTTTATCTTTTTCTTTTCTTTGTCTATATCCTTAATCTTGGCATGGGAAATATCTTCATAATTCTTTTTTCCGGTTCCAAATTCAAAGAGTGATAACATGATGAATTTATCTCTATAGTTCTTTAACCTTGCAACATAACTAAGAATATCTTCTCTGGATATTATTTGTCTGTTTATTAATGACTTATTTAAACACTGAATTAATATATCAGAAGTAATTTCCTGATATACATTTCGATTGCTGTATATCAATCCTCGTTCTAAACAGAACTGCGTATATTGAAATAAATTAGAATTAAATACAGCCAATACATCGAATGAATCCATATTCAATATTTTATACATATCAATAATTTCTTTCATTCCGAATTCAGATACATCCTTTTGAAACATTTCCTCAAATATACTTGTTTTTTCAAAACAAGATAACAAAATTGTATCAATAAAGGTATTATTATCCTTTTTAGATTTTATAAACATTTGCTTTATAGATTCATTATACATTCAAATCAACTCCTTTTACGATATCCATAATTTTATTAATAGTAGGAGCAGATATTTTTCGTGACTCATAAAATCTTACCTTGTTAATATTTTCGCTTCCTTTAATAGCATCTCTAACTAATTTTGATATTCCGCTTTTATCTGTTTTTCCTGACATATATTTAAATACACACATCACACATGTCAATGTTTTTATATCGTATTTAATGTCGAGAAAACTCGGATCTTCTTCTGTTAAAATGTTAAAATCATCAATAATTTCTTTTGTTACTTCCAAAATTCTTCTCTGTTCTTCTGTTTTGCTAATAAACTTATTTAAAAATAATAAATTTATCAATTCAGAAAATTTCGCAAGATTAATCTGACTTTGATTTCTTCCAATATATCCTTTGATATTACATGAGCTGCTTGTATTTACTTTATTGGCAATTATAATTTGTGGAGAATACACATTATATGAATCAGAATTTACTGTGGACATTTTTGTATTTTGATCTTTTTGATAAATAAATCGTTGAAGTTTTTCCGTATTAAAATGTGTTATTCTTAATTCCATAGGATAGTTAAAATCTTCATCAAGTATACTCGCTCTATTCATACTGATACACCGCTGATAGCCGTCTATAATATCCAACGTTTTTATTGAATTAATAATCAATCGTTTTGAATGACTATCATATACAAAATCTTCTTGTCCCTCTGGTATATTCAAAGTAATATCATCAGATATGTATGTATGGTTTATTAATTCATCTGTAATCTGCTGAACTGCTTTTTTGTCAACTCTTATTTTATAGTGATCATCCCCATTCTTTAATTTAATATGATACATTGTTCTTTGTGTTTCTGTATTATAATTCATCAGATGATGGTCGAATAATATGCTGATAGTCTTAGCATCAACAGAACCTATCCATTGATCTGACGCTACTTGGATCATATTAAAAATCAGCGGAAATTTCAAATCTTCTTCTTTTAATTTTATTTTTTGAAAATCCTCTATTTCTTTTTCAGAAAAAAAATCAGGTAACAAAGATTCTTTCTTTTCTAATGCATGTTCACAACTATCAAGCATTATAAATAAATCAATCTTACTTACATCTTTGATATTCTCTCTTTCTGACACATAATCAGAAAATATAGCCATTGAAAAATTATATTTCTGATAAGCATATTTATACATATTTAATTCTTTTTCTTTGTTGAGCATGATTTTCCTGAAATCATTTACTATTATTTCTTCTAAATTCTTTCTGTTTGTCATATATACCTCGCTTTTAACTTTGCTATATTTTTGTGAGATTCATTTAGTTTCGACTTTAAATTCATAATATGTTCTGCATAAAGTATTACATCATTTATAAATCTGTTTTATACGCTTTTAAGAATACCTTCTGTACATCCATGGCGATATATTACATATTCTTTACTTTCTTTCACCGTAAAATCTGCTGTCCCATTCACCAATTCATCTGCATTTATACATCCACTTCCAGGGCCAGCAATTGAAATACTTCCATCATTTGACATCCATATCACATCGCCTGCAGCAAATGTTCCGTCAGAGCTTGGAGTAACTACTTCGTATGCCTGTAATGGTTTCATTTCCTGTATAGTTATTTCTTTCATGACTTGATACCTCTGCAATTTATAGGTCTAATAGCAACCAAACATTTTTTCCATAATATTTTTGTCTAATATCTGAAAATAATTCTTCTAAATTAGATAATTTAATTATTATAAAATCATAACCTTTGCAATGTTCCATGGTTCTATTTCCATATCTGTTTTTAGTGCATTCTAAGATTCCGTCATTATATTCTTCCACTACGCAGTTAGCAGTTTCTCGCAGCCACATAATTTGAATTTGTTTATTCATAAATCCTCCTTACGAAACTTATACCTTGTTTTCAAAATATCTTCTTGCTACTTCTTCCCAAAATAATTCTTCTGTAAATTTCCATCCATCTGAAACAGAAAGATTATAAACATCTCTCACTTTTTGAATATAAGGATCTAAAATTCTTGGTCGCAGTCCTTCTTCTCTTGCTATAAATATTTCTTCATATATGGACTTTAAATTATTATCCGTTACATTTTCAAATAGATTTTTCATCTTATTTCGCTCCAATCCATCTTTCTGCAATAACTTCCCTGTACATAATCAACTTCTATTTTAAATATATATCCACCATCCAATCAATCGTTTAAGCTAATTTTGTAAATATCTTCTATCCAATCTGCTATTGTATTTCCATATCCAATTAATCCGTTCCATGTGCATACTGCGTTAAAAATTTCTTTTCTGCTCATCGAATAGATTTCCATATCTCTACTCACATCTGTTTCGTCTAAGCCTAAATTCTGTCTCACACACATCATAATATATTCAGGATATTTCATGTTATTAGAATCAAGATGCTCTTCATATCTTTTTATTTTTTTCACAATATCTTTTGCACCTGCGATTAACTGTAATTCTGATACCTTATCAAACTGTTTAATATTCAAAGTGTTAACCGACAAATCATTTTCTTCTAAAATCTGTTTTACACTATTGAATCTTTCTTTTGGAGTCATATTATCTTTCCTTTCTGTTATCTAAATCAGCATGAAACCTATATTTATCTATTTAAAATATCTTGTATTTTATTGATTGCTTTTGACAAACCAATTATTTGAGTTGTAATCTTTTGATATTTTTATTTATTGTTTGCTACTTCATTCATTACATTCGACAATATTGCTCTACTTGCAGTGATATTTTTGATAATACAATCCATTTCTTCTTTTAACATAACTAATCTTTCCATAATTTTTCCTTATAAAATCAATCTTTTATTTTATATTCCAAGTATATCAGTAGTGCCTGCACTTTCTATTTTGACAATCTTCTGTTCTCTTACATATCCTGCAACAAAATCCAGAAGATCACTTCCAAGCACACGAATTTCTTGTCCATTTTCTTTATTTGTTATAATACATTCTCCAGTTTTTACATCTGCATCATAATGAATATTTACTGATTTTCCATGAAAACTATGCATAATGTCTACCTCCTTATAAATTTTTTTGTGGACGCGAATTCCGATCTTAGTACAGAATCTCCATATTTCACACACTCATATCCATATACATATCCTTTATCATCTGTACGTGTATTTAATTTTTTGCATTTGTTACAGTCTTTGTTACATTCATTATATTGTTTATCCATATTTTCTTTTCTCCCCTCATAATTCCACGGGATTCTCCAGTCCGATCAACTCATCTTTTTTCTCAACTAACGCAGCCTGAGCAATACTGTTAATCTTGTTCTGGCAAAACGCTTCAATTTCGCCTTTTGCTTCCATCGTACTCTTGTCCATCTGTTCGTCAAACTGACTTACACAGAAATCAAGATTACATCCAATGTTATATTTCACTTGTTGAAGCTGTGATATAATTTCTTTTCGATCTTTAACGCCAAGACTTTTCTTTGTGTCAATAGATTCCTGAATCTGATTGATTTGCATCTGTACCTGTTCCATTGCTTTTGAAATCGTATCACTAAATTCGTTTCTAAACTGTTCTCGTTTAGAATTATTTTCTTCGATTGCCGGAATACGTCCGTCCTTTTCTGTATATTGGATAGTACATGGCACACCATTTCCTACATTCATTGCAGTAATACATTCTGCAAACTGAGAATAGCTCATCTCAATTTCGATAATTGTTTTCCTTCCATAGTAATGATCATCATGCAGTGTTCTATCTTGTTCAGCATGTTTAATCGTCAACTGAATACGATCATTATGTTTGATACTACTCCCGAATAATACATTGTCCCCACCTGTAATACGGCTAAACCCAATCATTCCAAATGCAGGATGTTTATATGTTTCTCGTTCAAGACTACTATTTTCAAATTTTTCTACCTCTATTGACTGTGTTTCTCTCATAATACCTACCTCCATTTATATCTATTATACACGCTTTATTATAATATGTCCACTTTTTTCTAATAACGATTAGTAGTATTGTCAGAAAATAGTTCTGCCATCAATTTTTCAGCTTTTATCTCAGAGCGGTCTTGCTGCCCCCTTACATATAATTCAGATGTCTGTGGACTCGCATGGTCTAAGCATTTCTGCACAAAATAAATATCGTGTGTTTTATTATACATAATAGTTCCATAACTTGCTCTAAGTTTGTGTGGAGTAATATTTTTCCCATTGATATTGATTGAGTATTTTTTTACAATATTAGATATTGCATGTTGACTTATACGAGTTCTGCGATTAGAAATAAATAAAGCATTAATATGCTTTCCTCTGAGAAGCTGCTCCCTGTCTTCCAACCATTTTAGCAGGCAAGTAATAGTTTGGTCAGATAGCTTTTTTCTTTTTACACGTTGCTCTTTATCAGTTACTATAATTGTATGGTCAGAAAAATTTATACTGTCAATATCTAATTTATATAGAGCAGATGCTCGAATACCGGTATTAATAAATACCATTATCATAGACAAATCTCTCCATCTCCATTCCGGATCTGCCAGAGCTTCTACATCATTAAGATATTTCTTTATTTCTTTCTCATTTAAATATCCTTCTTCTCTTTTTGTAATCGTCTGCTGGTTTTCCTTAAATTTAGGACGTTCTATGTAATCCATAGGATTTTCTTTAATTTTTCTTGTTGCCACCAAAAATTTACCAAACCTTTTTAATGCCTGATAAATATCTATTTTATAAGAAGAAGAATACTGCTTACTATTGGGCTGCGTATTGTTAAATTTGGCAAGATAAATCATAAAATCTTCTACAGATAATTCTTCTACTGGTTTTCTTACTACATTCAAAAACCTTGATACATAAGATAAATACGTGTAGCAGGTGGATAAAGTTGCATTCCCCGAAATAAAGTAATAAAAATTCTCTAATACTCTATTATTCTTTGTTAAAGCAGAAATTTTGCTTTGTAATCCACTCATATTTTTCCCTCTCTTTCAATCTTTAATAGCCAATCACTTTCATCAGAAGTACAAATTCCAAAGTATTCATCTGTACGTGTCATAAAATACTCAATTCCATAAAACTGTTTAACTGCCATTTGATACACTTCCCATTGTGCCTGACACCAATAAACTACTTTTGTTGTTCTTATATACTCTTCATGTTCAGGGTGTTGTATTACATCAGATGTTTGGTCAATCCAATGATTCCAAGCTATTACACATTCCATCATACTACTTCCAAATTTTGTCTTAAGAAATTTTTCTTTATTTAATTTCATTTCAACACCTCATTCCTTGTGCTTCTTTTGCATTGTACATACTCAAAAATCCCAATACTCTGAATATATTTCTTTGTGGTCCGAATCCCGCGCCCAAACTGCTTACCTTTGATGTACTGCCGGAGGTAGTATCCGCCGACCAGCTTTACTACCTCCCATGTTTTATCTGGATTATAAGGATCTTGATAAAAAAACCTTTGCATATATACCTCCTAAAAAAGTCCCTGGGATTAACCAGGGACCAAATCAAACAAAACTAATATATTGTATTAAGTAACTCTACTACTTCATCTAATTTTTCTACAGCGTTATCTAATATATCAATCGCTTCTTCGGATCTTTCTCCGTTACTCGACAATTGAAGATTTTCCGGCATATTATCAAATGCAATCTGCTCATCTGCCATTACATCATCTAAATCATCTTTGCATTCATTTACATTATCAATAATCTTTTTAATTTCTCCCAGCCTTTGTTTATTCATTGATTCACCACCTTATAAACAGATTCCTTTTTCATGCTGCAGCCAGATCATAAATGCTATATCCCGTTTATATAAATTATCCGCATCATTATCTAAACAAAAATTCCATAATGCACAATAGATACCACAGAAAACCCATAAACCAATCGTCCATATGATATTATGAACAAATCCACCACCTGCAAATAAGTAAAAAATAGGTGTACAAATTATTGTTAATCCTATTGCATTTGCATTCTTAGGATGATGATATAATTCCCAGTCTGGAGTATCTGGTTTAATAGATTTCTTATACTCATCCCAATACAATTCTTTATATGCTTCTAATGCTTTCCATCTTTCATGATTGTCCATTTTATTCTTTCTCCTTATATTATATTTTAGTCTTCAAATGATGTTAGAACTTCGCCTGCCATATTTTTATAATCACGCTGGCCAAGCTCTTTAAATTTAGTCGTTTTTTTACATCTCGGACAATAAATATCTTTAATATGTCCATATTTTCGCATCTCTCCCGGCACTCTTGGTAGAGGCATTTCTAAGTTGCATTCGGAACATATAAAATATGATGTAATATGTACCTTTCTTTTATTTCCCATTGTTTGTCACCTCCATATATTGACTATTTAAGTTTCTCATTAAATTTTTCTCTGCTCTTTTTATAACACTTTCTACATACAATACATTTTTTCATCCCACAGTTAATATGAATATGTTTTTTCTCAATGTATTCTTTAGTAAATACTGTAAATACTTTATCAACAAAATCATATTCCGAACCATCACATACCTCATTTATTTTAGGACTGCTTAAAATAATCTGCAAGTTTGATGGTTTTTTTAGGCCTCCATTTATTGCTTCCTGAATTATCCACGGATTCTTTGTCCATATTGCGAATTTTACATTTTTATTCTTTTTACAGATATTAAAATAATTGGAAATTTGAGTTACATTAATTAAATCTCCAAACGCTTCAAAACGAAAATACATACGATTGATAATTGGAATTTCTTTATCTTCTAATATTCTTGAAGTCAAAACTTCAGTATTTTTTATTAAGCATTGTTCCAAATTTAAATACATCTTCATCTGTCTTTGTGCATAGCAATGGCTGCATACTAGATTCTGATTTGCTGATCTTTGCTGGCAAAATTTATTGCAAGTGCAACTGGTAGACAAACTCGCCATACCTTCCATTTTTCCGCTATGATTTAATGTATAATGTACTTCCGTCAGTTTATTAACATTGTCCAATGTGACAATATTGTTAGTTTCTTTCATTTTAACATCTCCGATCTATTTTAAGCAATAAAAAAAAGACCAACGAATAACCGCTGATCTTTTTAAGATGAATGACTATTTATAATGACGTATGTTTTTACATAACATCAACTTTATACTGGATAGTCCAGAACTTACTTTCGCGTATGTATGCTCATCAGATATATATGAATTTTCAAAATCATAAAAGGGAGCTTTTTTGATACTTTCACGATATTTCTGAACTATAAAATCTTTTGCCTCATTTTCGTGTTCAAACCATAGTGCTTCACAATTTCTATTACCCTTTTTCATAACTACTAAGACCCATTGACTTTTCATAAAAATCCCTCCAATATAGCAAACATTAGTTCTGTTTTTCTGACAATATATGTTATAACATATTATTTTGTCATTTGCAACAGATTTTTGTATTATT
>OHII01000473.1_pt1 | contig 15447 bp, 9 predicted proteins | sample 1568341 | NCBI WGS metagenome assembly OHII01 (sample SAMEA3879548, study PRJEB24766) | human gut metagenome | biome: human-associated habitat; feature: feces | place: USA | collected 1985/1987
GCCTGGCATCCACCATGGCGGTGGCAATCATGGTGATGATTCTGGTGATTTACCTTGTGCAGAATAAGATAATCCATGGAATCGTGTTGAAAGGAGGTAAGTAATCATGGCAAAACGTGTGACAATCCAGCTGGTGAAACAGCTGATCTGCATGCTGATGGTGGCAGTGGTCCTGGCCCCTATTATCCTGGTGCTCTTTGCTTCCTTTAAGACAAAGGCGGACATGGTTAAGATTTCGCCGCTGCTGCTTCCGCCCCAAAGCAGATTTACCCTGGAAAATTTTCAAAAGGTCCTGAGTAACAAATATATGCTGATCGGTTTTAAGAACACGGGCATCATCCTGGTGGTGAGCATATTCTTCAATGTAATGTTCGGAACCATTACTGCGTTTATCATTGAACGTTTTCAGTTCCGTTTTAAGGGCGCCATCGTTGTCCTGTTCTTTATCGGTATGCTGATTCCCAGCTTCGTGACTGAGATTGCCCGTTTTAAGGTCATCAACAGCCTGAATTTATACAATACCCTTGGGGCGCCCATCATCATATACGTGGCCTCGGATTTGATGCAGCTGTACATATACAGACAGTTCATATCCACGCTGCCCGTTTCCCTGGATGAGAGCGCGCTGCTTGACGGCTGCGGCTACTTCGGACTGTTTACCAGGATCATTTTCCCTCTGCTGGCGCCAGCCACCGCTACCGTGGTGATCATCAAGGCCATCAACATCATCAACGACATGTACATTCCTTACCTGTACATGCCCAAGAACAAGCTGCGTACCCTGACCACCTTCCTGATGGATTATGCCAATGCCCAGCACGGTTCCTGGCAGAGTCTGGCGGCGGGCATCATCATAGTCATGCTGCCAACCATCTTGATTTACTTATTTTTCCAGAGATACATCCTGGCAGGGATTGCGGCCGGGGCTGTTAAGGAGTAAAATTTGATTTATGACAGGAGGACTAGACCCATGAAAGCAGAACTTAAATGGCTGGAGGATCCACGGATTTTCAGGATAAACCGGCTGGACGCACATTCGGACCATATGTATTACGGTTCAGAGGCTGAGATGGAGGCCGGCGAAAGCGGATTTTTGCAGAGCTTAAACGGCGCCTGGCGGTTTGCCTGGAGCCGTTGTCCGGGAGATCGCCCCGCGGATTTCTTTAAAGAGGGGTATGACACCGGGAAATGGGATCTGATTCAGGTACCCGGACATATGGAAATGCAGGGCTATGACAAAATCCACTACATCAATACCATGTACCCATGGGAGGGCCATGTGCAGCTGCGTCCGCCCCATATTGACTGGGAGTATAATCCGGTGGGAAGCTATGTGACGGAGTTTGACCTGGCGGACGGGTTAAAGGAAAAGCGGGTATGCATCTCCTTCCAGGGTGTGGAGGAAGCGTTCTATGTGTGGCTGAACGGTCAGTTTGTGGGGTATGCCGAGGATACCTTTACGCCCTCTGATTTTGACCTGACTCCATATATCCGGGAAAAGGGCAACCGTCTCTGCGTGGAGGTATATAAGCGAAGCTCGGCTGCCTGGCTGGAGGACCAGGACTTTTTCCGGTTCTCCGGCATTTTCAGGGACGTATTCCTGTATGCCAAGCCCAGGATCCATGTGGAGGACGTGTGGGCCCGGGCAGGGCTTAAGGAGGATTACAGTACCGGAGTATTTTCCCTGGACATGAAGATATCCCATGCGGAGACAGGTGAAAACGGCTTTCAACTGGAATGGGTGTTGTCTGACCGGGACGGGAAGAGGGCGGCAGGCGGCAGTGTGGAGGAAGATGCCTCAAGGGGCCATGCATACGCTGAGATACCCGGAGTCAGGCCATGGTCGTCCAGGGATCCTTATATGTACCGCCTCTTTCTTACCCTTCGGGATTCGGGGGGAAATGTGGTGGAAATGATTCCCATGGACATTGGGTTCCGCCGTTTTGAGATAAAGGACAAAATTATGCTTCTCAACGGGGAGCGCATCATTGTCAACGGTGTAAACCGCCATGAGTGGAACCCCAGGACGGGACGGTCTATCACGGAAGAGGATATGAGAAAGGATATAGAAATCCTGAAGCGCAGCCATATCAACGCGGTGCGCACCAGCCACTATCCCAACCAGAGCCTGTGGTACCGTCTCTGTGATGAGAACGGCATTTATGTCATGGATGAGACGAACCTGGAGAGCCACGGCTCCTGGCAGAAGATGGGGCAGTGCGAGCCGTCCTGGAATGTGCCGGGAAGCCTGCCGGAGTGGGAGGACTGCGTGGTGGACAGGGCCGTATCCATGCTGGAACGGGATAAGAACCACCCCTGCATACTGTGGTGGTCCTGCGGAAATGAATCCTATGCAGGAACCTGTATCCTGGCCATTAGCCGGTATTTTCATGAAAAGGATCCGTCCAGACTGGTGCACTACGAAGGCGTGTACTGGAACAGGGAATTCAATGAAATCAGCGATGTGGAGAGCCGCATGTACGCTCCGCCCCGGGAGGTGAGGGATTATCTGGAGCATGACCCCCAAAAGCCGTATCTCCTTTGCGAGTACATGCATGACATGGGCAATTCCATAGGCGGTATGGAGAGCTATATCAGCCTTCTGGATGAGTTCCCCATGTATCAGGGCGGTTTCATATGGGATTACATTGACCAGGCCATATACCGGATGGATGTGGATGGGAATGAGGTGCTGGGATACGGCGGTGACTTCGGGGACCGGCCCACGGATTATGCCTTCAGCGGCAATGGAATCGTATTTGCGGACCGCAGAGAAAAGCCCGCCATGCAGGAGGTGCGCTATTGGTACAGCACCAAAGAGGAGCGGGAGGCGTTTGACCGGGAAAACAGGGCGGCTGAAGCCCTGGCGCTGGAGCAGATGGGGACTGGGGATGCAGTCTGGACGCAGCCGGAAAGTGCAGCACAAGATTTTGCGGCGGAACATGATTTCACTGTAATCCGCGGTGACGTCACCCTCGGCGTAAAGGGAGCAGGCTTCCATGTGATTTTTTCTTACTTGGAACACGGTATGGTTTCCCTGGTCTACGATGGACTGGAGTGGATATACCGTCCCGGAAAGCCTGCCTTCTGGAGGGCTTCCACGGAGAATGACAAGGGAAACGGATTCCCTGTAAAGAGCGCTGTCTGGTGCGGCGCCGACCAGTTTATCAGGTGCACGGGATGGCACACTGAGGAGAGCAGGAGCCAGGTGCGTATTACATATGATTATGCCACCTGCACAGTTCCGCAGACCCAGGTGAGCGTGACCTATACCGTGGACGCTGGGGGGACTGTCCGGGTGCGCTGTCATTACCGCGGACAGAAAGGGCTGCCCCAGCTGCCGCTGTTCGGGCTGCGTTTTACCGTGCCCTTTGTGGCGGACAATGTACGGTGGCAGGGACGCAGAGGCGAGACATATCCGGACAGGAAAAAGGGCGGGGCCTTCGGTATCTGGGAAAGCCCTGTTGGAAAACCGGATTATCTGGTGCCTCAGGAGTATGGCTGCCATGCGGATACATACTGGGTTAAGCTGTATGGGCCGGCGGACGGGGCAGGCACAGCGTTTGCAGGTGAATCCGGCGCGGCAGGCCAAAGAAGCCGCTGTCTGGAGATTTCCATGGAAGAAAAGCCATTTTATTTTTCAGCCATCCCATATACGCCCCAGGAACTGGAGAGCGCCCTTCACCGGGAAGAGCTTCCCGCTCCGCGCCGGACCGTGGTATCCATCCTGGGCGCCATGCGTGGCGTGGGCGGTATTGACAGCTGGGGATCGGATGTGGAACCGGCTTACCATGTGCCGGCAGATGAGGATATTGAGTATGGATTTGTGATTCGCAGGGGACAGGATGTATAAATCATGGCAATATAAGTGATTTTTGAAAACCAAATGTTCTGAAAACCAAACAGCCTGATGCGTCAGATTGGCTCTGTCCGGAGCCTTTGACGCAGCAGGCTGTTTTTTGTCCGCAGGAGTTTTCCTGTATCTGGCCTGGTTATCAGGCCGGGACGGGATGGGGGAATCCGAAGCTGTCCAGACGGCTTTGAGGCGAAATATAGCCGCAGCGGATTGTGCCCGGCAGCCGGATGGTTTATAATAGAGCCATTGGGTGATTTTACGGGAGGTATTATGAGAGAGCTGATTTGGGGGAAGACGCTGCGGTCCCGGCTGATCCGGTATAACTTTTTTATTATCTGGGTCATAGCCATATTTGTCAGTGTTTGTACCTATATTACGGCCAGCAGGAAAACGCTGGAGGTGGCCAAGAACTCACTGCAGCATCATGTGGAGAGTATATCCTACCGGTATCAGCTGGCCTACGAGGAAATGATTAACATTGTCCTCAACTGTACGGAGAGAAAGACCTTTAACCTGGGGGAAATCGGGCGGGGACTTACGCCAGGGGCCAGGAAGAAAGGGCTGGATTACGCGGAGCTTATCAAGGATTACTGCGCTATTTCGGAGTATGGGGATTATATTGTGAAGCTGTCCGTGTTTGATGACCGGGGAGGGATGGTGCAGACCGGTTCTTCCTTTGGAAGCACGGATGATGCAAAGGGGATTCTGGATGGGGGATGGCTGGACCGGGAGCTGGATAAGACCATGGACAGCTATGAGCTGGATTTGGTGGACTCTCCCTTTTTCCAGCATGAAGGACAGGTCCTGCCCATTGCCAGGACACTGACCGGAAGCAGGGCGGTTCCGGGAGGATGGGTGGTGCTCTGCCTGTCCACGGATCTGTTTCAGGATGTGCTTAAGGATACCTCGGGAGGCCAGGAGGCCGTGGTGGTGACCAGTGAGGGAAAACGCATTGCCTCCCTCTATGAACCGGAGGACCATCGGGAGGAAAATGACAGGGTAATCAGGCAGCTGCAGCAGTCGGGGCAGGACAAGGGGCTGCTGGAGATGAAGATTCACGGCAGGAACAGCCTGGTGGCCTTTGAACAATATGGCCGCAGCGGCGTCATGGTCTATGAGACCATTACCCTGGACAGTCTCAGCAATGACAGGCTCATGATTATCCAGACCGTCATCATCATGTTTGCGGCCTGCCTGATTTTCGGATTTATTCTGTCGGTGCTGATTACCAATCAGATTAAGAAGCCCATTGACCGGCTGGTCAGGCACATCGGCCATGTGGCTGCGGGAAACTTCACCAGGGACCCGGACATAGAGGGGGAGGATGAAATCGGCACCGTGGGCAAGGTTGTAAATGACATGTCGGAGCGGATTGATACCCTGATGGCGGAGCGGCTGGAACATGAGAAGGAGAAGGGGGATTTGGAGCTGAAAATGCTTCAGGCCCAAATCAATCCCCATTTTCTCTACAATACCCTGGATTCTATCCGGTGGATTGCCGTCATACAGAAGAACAGCGGGATTGTCAAGATGGTTACGGCCCTGTCCGGCCTGCTTAAGAATATGGCCAAGGGATTTAATGAAAAGGTGACCCTGCAGAAGGAACTGGATTTCCTGGGGGATTATGTCACCATCGAAAAGGTGAAGTATGTGGAGCTCTTCGACCTGGAGGTCCGGGTGGATGAGCCGGAGCTTTATGAGGCCCTGGTCATCAAGCTTACCCTTCAGCCCCTGGTGGAGAACGCTATTTTCAATGGAATTGAACCGGGAGGAAAGCACGGCACCATCTTAATCCATGCTTACAGGGAAGGGGATGTGTTCATCATCAAGGTGAGGGACAACGGCGTGGGAATTGCGCGGGAAAAGATGGCCTCGATTCTGAACCATACGGAAAAGGTAAAGGGCAGCTCCATGAGCGGAATCGGCCTTCCCAATGTGGACCGGCGTATCAAGCTTAACTATGGAGAGGAATACGGCCTTACCATAGAGAGCCAGGAAGGGGAATTTACAGAAATCACCATAAAAATGCCGCTTGAATATGAATGCGAAGGTGAATCCAGATAAAACAGGTAAGGGGAAGAGACAGATGTATCGTGTGATGATAGTGGATGATGAGCCGTTGATTCTGGCGGGTATCGCATCCCTTCTTGATTGGAAAGAGTATGGATGTGAGATTTCCGGGAAGGCCGCAAACGGCCAGCAGGCTCTAAAGCTTATGGAGGAACAGAAGCCGGATATTGTGATAACGGATATCAAGATGCCTGGAATGGACGGAATCGGGTTTATGAAGGCTGTGAAGGAACGGGGATGGGATGATGTGATTTTTATTCTGCTGACCAACCTGGAGGAATTCAGCCTGGCCAGACAGGCACTGTCCCTGGGTGCCGTGGAGTATCTGGTAAAGATGGAGCTGACAGAGGAAAAGCTGGCGGACAGCTTAAAGCTTGCCATGGAACGGCGGGAGATGAAGCGCAAGGCAGAGGCGGCGGGTACGGCTGTGACTGTTTCCAGGGAAGATGCTGTCAGGGAATACATTGAAAAGCTTCTGACGGATGGAGGAACGTTTAGCGGAGGAGCCAGCTCCGGTAATGCAGGTGAAGCCAGCGCACAACATCAGGAGGAGGGGTACGATTCATGCCTGAGGCGGCCGGTGCTGGCCATTATCAGCTTTAACTACGGATATGAAGGATTCTCCTCTGATTTTACAAGGGAGGATCAGAAAAAGGTCATTTCCTTTGCGGAAAATATCATCGAACAGATGGTGAAGGGGTATTTTGATCACAGCTGCCTGGTGCGCCGGGAACTGAACAGTCTGGTGTTAGTGATGTCCACAGATGGAATAGAGGACTACAGGGAACAGATACGCAGCCTTGGGGAGAAAATCATATCCGTGGTTAAGGATTATTTTGAAGTGTCTGTGTCCGTGGCTGTCAGCAGCAGGAAGGAGAGCCTGGGAGAGTTCGGAGCCCTTCTGTACGAGGCCATGAGCGCCACCAACCACTATTTTTATCACTCCCTGGACCCGGTGGTATTCTATTCCGAGGAATGCGAGACCAGCGCCAGGCATACGGGAAGCTTCCACATCGGATTCCTGAAAAAGGATCTGTCCCAGGCAGTGGCTTTAAATGACAGCGGACGCCTGGAGGAGATACTGGACCAGGTGGCATGTCTGCTAAGGGAGCATAATCCTTCCAGGCAGCAGGCGGTCAATGCCTGCGCCAATCTGTATTTTTTCCTGTCCTCCTTCTTTGAGGACGGGGAGGAACCGGATTTTCCCTATGAGGTCAATATTATGGAAAAGCTGGGACGGCTGGGGACTCTGGGGCAGATCATACAGTGGATTAACTGGTTTAAGGAGGCGGTTTCGCGGATTCTGGAGCGGCGCAGGGATACCAGGGTGGATAAGATTGCGGAGATGGTCAGGGAGTATGTGATGGAGCATTATAAGGAGCGCATTACCCTGGGACAGGCAGCCGAGGCGCTGAATATAAGCCAGGGTTATCTGAGCACTGCCTTTAAGAAGCAGTCCGGTGAATCCTTTACAAACTATGTGTCTGCCATCAAGATTGAGAAGGCAAAGGAGCTGATAGCCAGCCACCAGTATATGATGTACGAGGTATCGGATTTGCTGGGCTTTGATACGCCTTTTTATTTCAGCAAGGTGTTTAAGAAGGTTACGGGCATGTCGCCGAAAGAGTATGAGGCCCAGTGCCTGAAGCAGAAAAAATTATAAAAACATGAAAATTTTATATAAAACAATAAAACCCATCTGAAAATTTTACAAAAAGTATGATTTGGGTCGATTCGGTTTGGGAACCGGTTCTGGTATAGTTATATCAGAATTTGAAATGCAAATTTTAAGGAGGGTTTTATTATGAGATTAAAGAAAACAGTGGCATTGGCTCTGGTGACCGCCATGGCGGCAACCATGGCAGCGGGCTGCGGCAGTTCATCCTCAGACAAGGGTTCAGCGGCACCTGAGAGCACGGCGGCAGGCAGCGAAGCAGCTGGCGGAGCGGCTGACAGCAAGGAGACAGAGAAAGGGGCTGCCTCAGGGGAAAAGCAGAAATTGACCGTATCTGTGTGGGACAACGACGCTACACCTCAGTTTACTTCCGTGACAAAGGCATTCATGGAAAAATATCCGGATGTGGAAGTGGAGTACATTGACGCTCCTTCCGATGAGTACGCAAACAAGGTGACTGTCATGCTGGCAGGCGGCGATGCTGACCCGGACGTGATTTTCATAAAGGATACAGAGAACCAGGTTTCCATGAAGGACAAGGGACAGATTCTGAACCTGGATGAGTATATTGCAAAGGACGGAATCGACCTGACCATGTATAACGGTGTTGCCGACCAGTTAAAGATGGATGGCAGCAGCTACACCCTTCCTTTCCGTAAGGACTGGTATATGCTTTACTTTAACAAGGATTTATTTGACAAGGCAGGGGTTCCCTATCCTTCCGCAGACATGACATGGGATGAGTATGAGGAGCTGGCTAAGAAGATGACCAGCGGCGAGGGCAGCGCAAAGGTATACGGTACACACAACCATACCTGGCAGGCGCTGGTGTCCAACTGGGCCGTACAGGATGGCAAGAACACCCTTATGAGCGAGGATTACAGCTTCTTAAAGCCATATTATGAGCAGGCATTAAGGATGCAGGACGAGGGTGTGGTACAGAGCTATGCCAACTTAAAGACAGGCAGCATCCATTATATCAGCGTATTTGAGCAGCAGCAGTGCGCCATGATTCCCATGGGTTCATGGTTCATCGGAACCCTGACACAGGATAAGGACGCGGGCAAGTTTGACTTTAACTGGGGCGTGACCGCCATTCCTCACCCGGCTGATACAAAGGCAGGCGCTACGGTTGGTTCCACCACACCGGTTGCCATCAATGCAAAGTCCGATGTGCCGGATCTGGCATGGGAGTATGTGAAGTTTGTGACCGGCGAAGAGGGCGCCCAGGTACTGGCTGACAACGGAATCTTCCCGGCAGCTGAGTCCCAGGCCATCAGCGACAAGCTGGCAGCAATCCCCGGATTCCCTGAGGATGGACAGGACGCGCTTAAGACCACCAGCTGGGTACTTGACCGTCCGCTGGATGCCAAGATGGCAGCTGTGAGAAAGGTGCTGGAGGAAGAGCATGACCTGATTATGATTGGCGAGGAGGATGTGGACACAGGCATCGCCAACATGAACCAGAGGGCACAGGAAGCCAGAGAAGACTAATGGCAGAAACAGGATTGTGATGCAGTAAGAGTATTAGGATAACAAGCAAAGAGCGTCTGATTAACGTAACAGCGAGGGTTGGGCGCTCTTTTTGCGCCTTAAAATAAGGAAAATGGTGATTAAAATGACAGGAAAACAGAAAAAAGAATGGAAGAGGAACGCCATCGGTTACTCTTTTATCCTTCCTAATTTTATCGGATATTTTATATTTATCTTTGTTCCGGTAATATTGACATTTGTCTTATGTGTGATGAAATGGGACGGATCCAGCACACCTATGGAGTTTGTGGGGCTTAAAAATTTTGTGAAGCTGTTTCATGACAGCGGCTTTCGGATTTCTGTCACAAACACCCTGTATTACGCGGTGTTTACCGTGCCTCTTACCATGGTGGCGGCCCTTCTCATCGCTGTGCTGTTAAATTCCAAGATAAAGGGCATTGTGGTGTACAGGACCGCGTTTTTCTTCCCCTATGTGGCCTCCCTGGTAGCGGTGGGCGCAGTGTGGAACATGCTGTTCCAGCCGGAATTCGGCCCTGTCAATGAATTCCTCAAATTCATCGGCATTGCCAATCCGCCCAAGTGGTGCGCATCCACGGACTGGGCCATGACCGTTATTATCATTGTCAGCGTGTGGAAGTATATGGGGTATTACATGGTGGTGTATCTGGCGGCTCTCCAGGGGATTTCCCAGGATTTGTACGAGGCTGCCAGCATTGACGGCGCCACGGGCTTCAAGAAATTCCGCTATATCACCATTCCCATGTTAAAGCCAACCACGTTTTTCGTTATCATCATGATGACCATTCAGTGCTTTAAGGTATTCGACCTGATATATGTCATGACCGGCGGCGGACCCGGAAGATCCACCAATGTACTGGTGAACCATATCTACAATGCGGCCTTTGTGGACTTTAAGTTCGGTTATGCCAGCGCCAGCGCCCTTGTGCTTTTTGCCATTGTGCTGGTGGTGACCCTGGTCCAGTTCCAGGGCGAAAAGAAGTTCACGGATTACGTATAGGAGGGGCAGAGGATGGAAACGAGAACGTTAAAAAGTAAAATAGGTATCTATATGCTGCTGAGCGTGCTGGCAGTGCTGGTGGTCATTCCCTTTGGGTGGATGCTCCTGGCGTCCGTAAAAACCAGCAATGAGGTGTTCAGCATTCCCATGAAGCTGTTTCCAAAGGAATTCCAGTGGGTGAACTACCAGACCATCTGGGATAAGATACCTCTCCTGGTTTTCTTTAAGAATACCTTTAAGATAGCGGTGTGCACCACCCTGCTCCAGGTGCTGACCAGCTGTTTTGCCGCTTACGGTTTTTCCAAGGTGGAGTTTAAGGGAAGGGATTTCCTGTTCCTGGTATCGGTCACCACCTTTGCGGTGCCCTGGCAGGCATATATGGTGCCTCAGTTTGCCCTTATTTCCAGGATGGGCCTTACGGATTCCCACCTGGGGCTGATTCTGATGCAGGCTTTTTCTGGCTTTGGCGTGTTCCTAATCCGTCAGTTTATGATAGGGGTGCCCAACGAGCTTCTGGAGGCGGCCAGGATAGACGGTCTTTCCGAGTATGGGATTTTCGCGAAGATTGCCCTGCCCCTTGTGAAGCCAGGCATCGCAACCCTGGTGATCTTCACATTTGTAAATATCTGGAATGATTTTATGGGACCATTGATTTATTTAAACAGCACCAAGTTAAAGACCATCCAGTTGGGTATCCGCATGTTTATTTCCCAGTACGGAGCCGATTATGCGTTAATTATGGCGGCGTCTGTGTGCTCCCTGGTTCCGGTGCTGATTGTGTTCATGGTATGCCAGAAGTGGTTTGTGGAGGGCATTACGGCCGGCGGTGTAAAGGGCTGATGGATGACGGCCTGACAGGGGAATGTAAGTGACGCGCAGATACAACTGACGCGCAGATACAACTGATGTGCAGATATAACTGATGCGCAGATGTAAAACCGGGGAGGACAAAGATGGAGAATAAGAAGATTGACATGAAATGGTGCAGCGGATACTGCAGGCAGTACTGGCCGGAGGAATGTGCCCATATCTTGCGGATTGCAGATGACGCAGTGGCACAAAGATTCCTGTTTGACCTTCCCTGGGACATGGAACAGACCGTGAAGGCCGTGACATTTGAGGGAAAAATCGACTGGCGGCATATGCCCGAAGGCGACCCGGAATTCATATACCAGTTTAACCGCCACCGGTACTGGATCTGTCTGGGCCAGGCATATGCCCTGACCGGGGACGGGAAATATGCCGGGTGTTTTGTAAACCAGCTGTATTCCTGGCTGGAGGACAATCCCATAAACCAGGAGACAAAGAACACCACCTGGAGGACCATAGAGGCAGGTATCCGGGGAGAAAACTGGGTAAAGGCCATGGAATATTTTGAGGACTGTCCTGTGGTGACCCGGGCGGTAAGGGAACGGTTTCTGGAAGGGCTCCGGGTTCACGGGGAATATCTGATGGACTGCCGGGTGCCGTTCAGTGATAAGAGCAACTGGGGAGTGCTGGAAAGCCACGGACTGTTTGCCATTGGCGCATATCTTATGAAATGTAGAGGAAATGCTTCGGGAGAAGGTGTCACGGGCGCAGCTGCTCATGATACAGCTGCCCATGATACAGCTGCTCATGATACAGCTGCCACGGACACAGCCGCGGGCCTTGCACGCCGGGGGGAAGCCTATGTAGCAGAGGCCGTCCTGCGCCTGGTGCGGGAACTGGATATTCAGATTATGGATGACGGAGTCCAGTGGGAGCAGTCTCCCATGTATCACAATGAGGTGCTGCGCTGTCTGCTGGAGGTGCTGCGCGTGGCAGGGCAACAGGGAATCAGCCTGCCCCGGTCCCTTTCTGAAAAAGCCAGGGCAATGGCCTTGGCGGATCTGGCCTGGATGAAGCCTGACAGGACCCAGCCCTTAAATGGTGACAGCGACAGGACGGACCTTCGGGATGTGTTCACCCCTGCGGCCTGGATTTTAAAGGATAACCGGCTCAGGTATGCCGGATATGACCGCCTGGATTTTGAGAGCGTCTGGGATCTTGGGGCGGATGCTGCCCTGGAATACGAGAGCATGAGATCCGAGACGCCGGAATGTCTTTTTCATGCCCTGGAGCAAAGCGGAAACTGGTGCCTCCGGTCCGGATGGGACAGAAATGCGGATTACCTCCACTTTAAGTGCGGTTCCCTGGGAGGCGGCCATGGACATTTTGACAAACTGCATGTGGATTTGTCCATAGCCGGGGAGGATGTGCTTATTGATTCCGGAAGATATACCTATGTGGACGGCAGCCTGCGCAGGCAGCTTAAGTCTTCCTGTGCCCACAATGTGCCTGTGGTGGACTGGCAGGAATATACCCAGTGCACCGGTTCCTGGGACGTGAAAGGAAGGACCGCGCCCGCGGGACAGGACTGGAGCCAAAAGGGGCCGTATACATTTTTACAGGGAACCCATCTGGGATATCTGCCTGCCGGGGTTCTGGTAAACCGCAGAATTATATCCATAGGAACCAGGATTCATGTGATCGCCGATGAATTTTATGGAACGGGAACCCATGTGCTGAGCCAGGTATTCCATCTGAATCCCGCCGGAAGCGTGGAAATGCGGGAGGATGGTTTTTTGTACCATGGAATCAGGGCAGAAGCAGCGTTTTACAGGGTGGAACCGTGGTCTGGTGGGGGCGGCGGCAAAATGGAGCTGGAAGAGACTCCGGTGTCCTTTCACTATAACCAGCTGGAATACGCACCCTGCGTCAGTCTGTGGCGGGAATCCGCTCTGCCCTGCTCCATGCTGACAGTGGCAGCCGGATACGAAACAGGCAGCGGCAACCCCTATACGGTCAGCCGCGTATCGGTCACCTCCCCTGTTACCGGCAGATGCTTAAAGGACGAGGAAGCGGAAGCGGTGCGGATACAGGATGGAAAACATTCCTGGCTGGTAGTCCTGAACCATCTGGAAACAGGGGCGGACGGCGAATACATCGGCGCGGAAGGTAGATACGGCCTGGGGCGGGTCATGGTCTGCGACGAAGCGGAAAGGGAAAACCGGATGACCGTGCTCCAGTGGTAAACAGGACCAGTACCAATGCCGCCCGGCGGCACCAGAATCATATAAAGGAGCAGACAAAGGAGCAGACAATGCAGACAAAGGACAGTTTACAAACCTATACAATTATGGAAAAGAGTGAGGCCGAAGCCTGCCTGGACCTGGCGGTAAGCCTGGTGCGGGAAAACCTGAATACCTTTACCCGCTGTTTTCCGGATTCCAACAGCCGGAACCAATTCTATCCCCAAAGCAGCAACCGGGAATGGACCACCGGCTTCTGGACCGGGGAAATATGGCTGGCATATGAGCGGACCGGGGAGGAGGTATTTAAGGAGGCAGGAACCATACAGGCAGAATCCTTCCTGGAGCGCATAAAGGAGCGGGTGGACGTGGACAACCATGACATGGGATTTCTCTATACCCCTTCCTGCGTGGCCGCGTACCGTCTTACAGGCAATGAGACAGCCAGGAAGGCCGCCCTTATGGCTGCGGATAACCTGATGGGAAGATTCCAGGAAAAGGGACAGTTTTTCCAGGCCTGGGGAGAGCTGGGGGCAAAGGACAATTACCGTCTGATTATCGACTGCCTCCTCAACATGCCGTTACTGTTCTGGGCCAGTGAGACAACGGGAGACCAGACGTACCGGAAAAAGGCAGAAGCCCATATAAGGACAGCCATGGACTGTGTGATTCGGCCGGACCACAGTACGTACCACACCTATTTCTTTGACCCGGAGACAGGAGCTCCTGTAAAAGGCGTCACCCACCAGGGCAACCGGGACGGCTCTGCCTGGAGCAGGGGCCAGGCCTGGGGGATATACGGAAGCGCCCTGAGCTATCGGATTGAGAGAAAACCGGAGTATGCGGATGTGTTCCGGAAGGTGACGGATTATTTTCTAAAGCATCTGCCGTCAGATTTAATCCCTTATTGGGATTTTGATTTTGACGACGGCAGTTCAGAGCCAAGGGATTCCTCCTCCGCGGCAATTGCGGCCTGCGGTATGCTGGAGATGGTTAAGTATATGGAAGGCGGGGAGGCGGCATATTATGGGGATATGGCCAGGCGTCTGGTAAAGGCGCTCAGTGACCGGTGCGCCGTGAGGAGCCATGAGAAGTCCAACGGCCTTCTTCTCCACGGTACCTATGCCAGGGCCAGCGCAGGCAATCCCTGCGCCAACCGAGGCGTGGATGAGTGCAATACCTGGGGCGACTATTTTTATATGGAGGCACTTACAAGACTTGCGGGGGATTGGGAGCCGTACTGGTATTAATAGAATACGTAATAGAATATATAATAGAATATCCTGTTAAATGATGAGAGGGCAGAACGAATTTTTATATGATTCGTCTGCCCTTTTACGGTTCCTATGGGCCTGAATAATCCGGCCTATGATTGTTTAAGCGCACACATGCTTCATATAATAACAGTAGTACCATATAAAACAAGTATTCCTATTGAAATTGTAGGAATACTATGGTATAGTAAAAAGCGTAGATGAAGCTTTTAACTTTAGGACTACAGAAAGGCGGATTTTTATTATGAAGCAATTGATTTATCTGGATAACGCAGCCACCACAAAGACCAGGCCAGAGGTGGTGGAGGCCATGCTTCCATACTTTACAGAATATTACGGCAATCCCTCCTCGGTCTACGATTTTTCCACTGAGAGCAAAAAGGCTGTAAACCATGCAAGGGAGACCATTGCCCGGTCACTGGGGGCAAAGACCAATGAGATATATTTCACGGCCGGAGGCAGCGAGGCTGATAACTGGGCCCTGGTGGCCACGGCTGAGGCCTATGGAAATAAAGGAAAACACATCATAACCACCAAGATTGAACACCACGCCATCCTTCACACCTGCCAGTACCTGGAGAAAAGGGGATACGAGGTCACATATCTGGATGTGGATGAAAATGGAGTGGTCAAGCTGGATGAGCTTAAGAAAGCCATCAGGCCGGATACCATCCTCATATCAGTGATGTTTGCCAATAATGAGATTGGCACCATTGAGCCTATCAAGGAAATCGGGGCCATTGCCAGGGAACACGGGATTCTGTTCCACACCGATGCGGTACAGGCATTTGCCCATGTGCCCATCCATGTGGATGAGTACAATATTGACATGCTCAGCTCCAGCGGACACAAGCTGAACGGGCCCAAGGGAATCGGATTCCTCTATATCCGCACAGGGGTAAAGATTCGTTCCTTTATCCACGGAGGCGCCCAGGAGCGCAAGCGCCGTGCGGGAACAGAGAATGTGCCCGGCATAGTGGGATACGGCAAGGCAGTGGAGCTGGCCA
>OHII01000493.1_pt1 | contig 14875 bp, 13 predicted proteins | sample 1568341 | NCBI WGS metagenome assembly OHII01 (sample SAMEA3879548, study PRJEB24766) | human gut metagenome | biome: human-associated habitat; feature: feces | place: USA | collected 1985/1987
CTCCCTCTGTAGTAACAGAAATTCCCAGTTCAGCAAGCTGATTTTTTGCATCCTCAGCCAGAGCCTGACGTACAGAATCAGATGCCGGATAAACGATCTTCATCTCAGCGCGTACGCCGTCTTTTTCGCGGATTCCGTCTTTTCCTTCTTTCCAGCCGGCATCCTCAAGAATTTTTACCGCTCCCTCAAAATCGTACTCTGTTTCTGCCTCCTCGTTATACCAGGGCATTTTGTCACATACGCTGTATGCCGGAGTTCCATAGCCGTTCAGTACATTGTCGATCATTTCTTCACGGTCGATTCCAATGTTGATAGCCCGTCTTACTTCCACATCGCTGGTAAAATCATTTCCTGTCATTACTCCGTCTTTTTCTTCTGCCGGAGCTGCAGGAAGATTAAATCCACGGTTATCAACTGTATCTACACGGAACAGCTCATATCCATCGATCTCCGTATCAGAATAGGAAGCTGCAGTATGCGCCACGTCTACCGTTCCGGACTGAGCTGCCGCAAGAGCTGCATCCTCTTCCATAAAAAGAACCGTAACCTTTTTCATCTTTGGTTCTTCTCCGTAATAATCCGGATTTGCCTCAAAGATCACCTGCTGTCCCTTATCCCACTGCTTCATGATATAACGTCCTGATCCAACAGGGTTCTGTCCGTAATTCTCATCATATGCATGTTCCGGAACAATTCCCACTACAGCCATAGTATACGGCCAGATAGAAAACGGCTTGTTCAGATGGAACTCTACTGTGGTATCATCCACTGCAACCGCTTCCTCCAGCATGGAAAAATCATTAACAGAGCTGTTGTCGCGGCAGTTGTTGTAAGTAAACGCTACGTCCTTTGCTGTCAGTGGTTCTCCGTCTGTAAATTTTACATCATCACGGATTTTTACTGTCCAGATAAGCCCGTCCTCGCTGACAGAATAATCTGTGGCAAGATCCATTCCAATAGACAGATCTTTATTTGTAACAGTAAGTGTACTCTGTATCAGAGGTTCATGAACATGCTCTCCGGCTCCCCAGCCATATGCAGGATCAAATCCCGCCTCCGGCTCAGAAGTCGTAGGCATGGTAACAATCACTTCGTCCTTTGTTTTCTGTTCTGCTGCTGAAACCACTGTGCTGCTTCCGACCATGGAAACAGTCATACAGAAAGCTGTCAGCAGTACCATTAACCGCTTTTTCATTTGATTAACCTCCCTGATTTTCATGTTTTATCAGTATAACATCATCTATCACAGGGAATAACCCTCCACGGGGGATATTTACTCATTCTTATTTTGCATATATATTGCATTTTTTTCATATCAGAAACATCCCCCTGGGAGGCTTGTGAAAATTGCTGACTTTGTTAAAATATAGTCAGCACAGGAAATTGTGTTATATGATGTCAAAGTCAGTGCACGACCTCCACTTATGATGCACTAACGATCCCATTAAATACTCATTTAAAAAAGCACTCTGAACGAGTGCTTTTTTAATGTATCTTTTATATTTTTGCATTTTTACAGAACAGACTCTATCAGATTTCTGGTGTACTCCTCCCTTGGATACCATATAATTTCCTCCGGAGTTCCGGTTTCCACAATTTTTCCCTGTTTCATAATGATCACCCGGTCGCAGAACATCTGGACCAGAGCAAGATCATGACAGATAAAAATTACGCTGAGACCGTTTTTCTGTCTTAATTTTATGAGAAGCTCCATAAGCTGTTTCTGAACCGTTACATCAAGGGCGCTGGTAGCTTCGTCACAGATCAGAAGCTCCGGCTCCGGCGCAAGGGCTCTGGCAATGGCAGCCCTCTGACACTGCCCCCCGCTGACCTGATGAGGATACCGGGAAGCAAATTCCGGCGTAAGCCCGCACAATTTCAGAAGGTTATCCACCTTTGTTTTTAATTCTGTTCCCTTTATCCCCATATTCCGCAGACTTTCCCCAATTCCGTCTCCAAGTGTCCTTCGGGGATCAAAAGACTCCGCGGGCATCTGGAAAACCATCTGCATATGACGGTATGCCTGTTTCAGCTGCCGTATTCCTGCCTGAGATATATCTATACATCCAGCCTCTGTTCCTTCCGATGAAGGATAAAACAGAACTTTTCCCTCTGTACAGGGAAGAAGTCCCGTAATCAGTCTGGCAACTGTACTTTTTCCGCTTCCCGATTCGCCCACGATCCCCAGACACTGGCCTCTTTTCAGCTCAAAGGACACCTCATCCACAGCTGCAAAGGAGTTTTTTCCTGCTGTAAATACCTTTTTCAGTTTCTCTGCTTTCAGCAAAATCTCTGTCATAATTTCTGATCCTCCCGTCTTTTCAGCCGGATCACAGAATCCATAAGCTGACGGGTATACTGGCTTTCCGGATTTTCCATAATCTTCCAGGTATCTCCGTAATCCATTATTTTTCCATTTTGAAGCACAAGGATCCTATCTGCCATTTTTTTCACCACGCCGATATTGTGGGTGATCAGAAGCATGGCTGTATGAAATTCTTTTTTCATCAGAAGAAGCTCCTCCACCACCTGTTTCTGCACAGTCACATCCAGAGCGCTGGTAGGCTCATCTGCCAGAAGCAGATCCGGTTTTAAAAGCATGGCGGCACAGATTCCCACTCTCTGATTCATTCCCCCGGACAGTTCAAAAGGATAGCTTTCAAGAAGTCCGTGAGCCCAATTTTTTTCATCAGGACAGCCGCCCTTCGTTCTACTTCTGCTCTGCTGACCTTTTCATGCTCCGATACGGCCTCGTACATCTGAGCCCCTACTGTACGCACAGGACAAAAGGCTGATTTACAGTCCTGAAAAACCATTCCAAGCTCAGGTCCCCGGTATTTCCTCAGTATTTTTTCCGGCATGGCAGTGATATTTTCTCCTTTGTACCACACCTGACCGGCGACTTCAGCTCTGTTTCCCAGAAGTCCCATAACGGCTTTTGCAACCGTACTTTTTCCACTTCCGGATTCCCCTACAATACCCAGGACTTCTCCCTTTTTCACCTGAAAGCTTATGTCCTGTACAACAGGCTCTCCATCATAACAGACCGTCAGATTCTCCACACGGAGCAGTACGTCTTCATTCTTTTTTATATTCATTCTGTATCCTCTGTTTCCGGAATCAGTTATTCCACATCCAGATCTGCCGTAATCTCATAATAATCACAGGGATGAGCCGCCATTCCTTTTACATTGGATTTTGTCACAATTCCCATATTGAGATGTGATACAAAGAAAAATCCATCGTCGTCCAGGATCTTCTGCTGCAGCTCTGTTGCCAGCTTTGCTCTCTCCTCCGGCTCAAATGCCTGATGAAGCTTTTCTGTAAGAGCTGTTACCTCTTTGTTTTCATATTTTCCGTAGTTTTTTGGTCCCACTACTGTACTGGTAAAGAAATATTCCGGATCTCCGGTGGGAGCTGTGGTAGTAGAACTTACATACACATCAAAGTCACCGTCTGCCGCATAAGTCATATGATCCGAAGTATTATTTACCACAACGTCAATTCCGATTTCCTTGAGAGTTGCCTGTGCATACTCTGCAAGCTTCGGCTGCTCCAGACGGGTCGGGTAGGTCAGCCAGTCTATGGTAAGCTTCTGTCCGTCCTTGTCTGCATATCCGTCGCCGTCTGTATCCTTCCATCCGGATTCTTCCAGCAGCTTTTTTGCCCCTTCCGGATCATAGGAAACTGTTTCCACTGCTTCATTTCCATAAGAAAAGCTGTCCGGAAAAGCAGCTTTGGCAGGGAGCCCTCTCCCCTCCATGATCACAGAGCAGAAGCCCTCTTTATCAATTCCCATTTCAATGGCTTTTCGTATATTCTGATCCTGCATGATCTCCGACTCAAAATTAAACTGTCCGAAAAAACATCTGCTTGTTGCGCAGGAATTAATGGTATACTCCGGATTTCCGTCAAAAAGCACGTAGTTATCATACTGAAGGCCATAGGTTCCCTGGATATCGCCTGTCTGAAGGGCCGCGGTCAGAGCGCTTCCGTCCGAAAAAGACTTTACTGTAACTTTATCCACCTTTACATCGCCGCCCCAGTAATTTTCATTTTTTACAAGATCAATCTGAGTGGGGGTAACTTTTTCTGCAATATAAGGACCTGTTCCTGCCACATTGGCATTTCCCCCTTCTCCCTGAACGCCATATTCCATATCAATAATGGCTCCATAGGGATCTCCCAGATAGTTAATGATTGCCGGACATGGTTCTGTTGTATAAATAGTCAGAGTCAGTCCGTCTGCCTCAATGTGGTCGATCTTCATATCAGAAGGAGCCCGGTCATGGACCTTTACCAGATTTTCCAGGCATTCCTTTACTGCCTGAGCATCCATAGTGCGGCCGCTTGAAAACTTTACCCCGTCTCTCAGTGTGATCTTTACCGTAGTGTCATCCACAAACTCATAATCTGTGGCAAGCCAGGGCTCCACCTCCATATTATCGTTATACTTAAATAATGTTTCTCCTACACCATATCTGAGCGCGCTCCAGCCGGAATAATTGTCATGAGGGTTCAGCCCCGCATCTCCCATTTCCTCACTGTAGCCGGTTGTTCCGTATACAAAGGTCTTTTCTTTGTCTGCCATTACGCTGACACTCAGTCCCGATATCATCACTGCTCCTGCAAGCACTGCAGCAATAAGTTTTTTTTTCATTATTTACCTCTTTTCTTTTTGTGTTCCGGATCCAGATAATCTCTCAATGTATCTCCCAGAAGGTTAAAAATCAGTACCGTTACAAAAATTGCAGCTCCCGGCGCAAGAGACATCCACGGCGCGATCTGCAGAAGGCTTCTGCCCTCATTGATCATACTTCCCCATTCTGCTGCCGGCGGCTGTACTCCCAGTCCCAGAAAGGACAAGCCTGCAAGCTCCATCATCATAGTTCCAATATCCAGAACTGCCGTTACAAGAACAGGGCCTGCAATATTAGGCAGAATATGCCGCAGAAGCAGAGCCGGTGTGCTGCTGCCGGAAAGTCTGGCCGCCATTATATATGGCGCTTCTTTCTGAGCCAGCGTCAGCCCTCTGGCCAGCCTGGCAAACTTCGGCCAGCTTACCACAGCCAGCGCAAGCACTGCATTCTGTACGCCGCCGCCCAGAACTCCTGCCACAGCCAATGCAAACACAAGGCTTGGAAAGGCCAGAAACAGATCTGATATCCTCATAAGAAAAGCATCCACGAAACCGCCGCGCCAGCCGCAGATAATCCCCACAAAGGTTCCCGTTACTGTTGTAATGCTCACCAGGATCAGGGTGGAAAAAATACTGGTCGTTCCGCCTGTCAGAATCCTGGAAAACATATCCCGTCCATAGCGGTCTGTTCCCAGCAGATGCTCCGGCCCCGGCGGCTGCTTTGCCAGCAGAAGATTCTGCTCATAAGGGTCATAGGGACAGATGTATTTTGCACACAGAGCTGTTAAAAGAAGCAGCGCTGCCAGAACTGTCAGCACAAGCCGTATTTTTACAGAATCTGTTCCCGTCCTGTACACAGAAGATGAACCTCTCTTTTTCTTTGTCATCCCTGCTCACCTCCCAGTCTTACACGGGGATCCAGATAATGATACACAATGTCCGTGATCAGGTTCACTGCTACATAGATCACTGCCATCCATGCCACATATGCCTGAACGACAGGATAATCTCTCATGGTAATGGCATCCACAGCCATTTTACCTACACCGTCCCACATAAAAATAGATTCCACAATGGTAGTTCCGCCCAGAAGGCTTCCCACAGACAATGCCATCAGCGTCACAATAGTCAGCATGGACGCCCTCAGAACATTTTTCCAGATTATCACGCTTCCTCTGACTCCTCTGGCCCTGGCCCCCACCACATAATCCTTATTCAGTTCCTCCAGAACAGCAGCTCTGATCTGCCGGATATATTTTGCCGCCATAGCTATGGCAAGGGTAAGAGTGGGAAGCACAAGACTTGCCGCAATATTTTCTGACGTAATCACAGGCAGCCATCCAAACTTTACAGAAAATACATACATTAAAATCAGCGCCGCAAAAAAATTCGGGGCAGAATTTCCGATAAAACTCAGAAAACGTATCAGATAATCTGACCATCTATTATGGCGTATGGCAGAAAAAATCCCTAGGGGGATCGCTGTCAGCATAGTCACTATCATAGAAGAAACCGTAAGAAGTATGGTTGCCGGAAGCTTTTCCATAAAAGTATCGTATACTTTCTGCCCGGATACATAGCTGGTTCCCATATCGCCTGTAACCATTCCCGCAAGCCATCTGCCATACTGTACCAGAAAAGGCTGATCCAGACCGTATTCTTTTTTTGTCTGATCAATTACCTCCTGAGAGACAACTGACCCTGCATTTTCGTACATGTAGGTTACTGCATCTCCCCCTGCAAGCCGCATCATGGCAAAGGACAGAAACGTAATCCCGATCAGAACGGGAATTAACTGAAGCAGTCTTTTTCCTATATATTTCAACATAATTTTATCCTCTGTTTATTTGCAGAATCTCTGTTACCGCTGCACATCATTTGTTTACAGATTTTCCTGTACTGCCGTGTACGATTATTATACAGCACCTTTACTGTTGTCAGATATTCTCATTTTTCATAAATCCCAGTTATATGGAATATCTGTTTCTCACAATTCTCAAGTCTACGTATCATCTTCTTTGATACTGTTCACTCTGTTGGCAGCAGCCTGACCAAAATTCAAGATCACCTTGAATGATGTCTTTTTTTATCTGCTTTTTCATCATTTTACTTACCGCTTCCGATTCTTTCTTCCAGAAAACAGATAAATTCCTTTAAACTGCTGTCCATCTCTTCCCCCCGGTGTCTGACATACCCGAAGATCACCCGGCTTCCTTCCATTTTCAACGGGATTCCGGGAAGTGTATCTTTCTTATTCTCTGACAGATAGCTTCCGCTGATATTTGCCACATCACTGTTTTTTAAAAGCCTTTCCATAATATAATCGCTGTTTGTAATAACAGAAATATCCAGGCCTTTCCAGGAAAAGCTCTCCTGGTTTTCGGAGGCTCCAATATCAAAAAATTCATCCTGATAGTTCTGAACCAGCCGAACCCCGTCAAGTTCTTCATAACTCAGGCTCTCTTTTTCTGTTCCGTAAAGAGAGGATTTTCCTCCCGGATAAACAATGGCTTCTGTTTCATGCAAAGGAATAAATTCCATCCGGTTTCTGGACAGTTCATAAAAAAAGTCCTCTTTCTGCCGTTCCAGAATATACACAAATCCCACATCATCCAGATAGTCCCGGACACGTTCCATCACTGTCCGAACTCCTGCCGTGTAAACCTGAAAATGATAATTTCTGTCATAATTCTCATTATAAAAATCCACAAACTGAGTGGCGAACCAGGAGCTTGGATTTGCGGAAATCCTGAGCCATTTTGTCATACCGTGGTCCGCCATGGCTTCCAACTTTGTGACTTCGCCTACAATTTTACAGGCATAACGATATACCTGACTTCCCTGAGGCGTAAGACGGATCCCTCTGGGAAGCCGCTCAAAAAGCTGCATTCCCAGAGAATCCTCCAAAGCCTTTACCACCTTGCTGACACTGGGCTGAGTGGAATATAAAATTTTTGCCGCCTCGCTGACAGAGCCTGTCTGGGCGCATGCCACAAAGTACTGCAGCTGTTTCAAATCCATAATCTTTTCCTTTATAAACTCTCTCTTATTTACAGGTTCTCAGCATAAACATTGGCGTTGGATTATAAAACTCATCCTTTTCCACATAAATTCTGCTGCTGAGTCCCAGATCCACAGAAAATTCCTGAAGCTTCATTGCCCCCAGAGTCTCCAGGTCCCAGGCCGGACGGCTGTAGGAGCTGATGGGAAGCTGGCGTTTGATCTCCTCACATTCTCTCATCATGCTGTCGTCAATCTCCTGATGAGCATGATTATCCGGAAGCTCGGACAAGTCTGTAAAATCACTGAGTCCGTAATTTGCATCAAAATTCAAAAGCACACCGCCCTTTTTCAGTACGCGCACCCATTCTCTGTAAGCGCTTTTTACATCCGGAAGGGTCCAGGTAAGGTTCCGGGAGATCACCACATCAAAGCTTTCGTCTGCAAAGCTCAGATTTTCTGCATCCATTACCAGAAAATCACAGACTGTTTTTTCCTCTGCGGCAAGAATCCGGGCGTTTTCAATCATATCGGGCGTCAGATCCACACCTGTAACCTGATATCCTTCCTTTGCCAGAAGCACAGAAAAGAATCCTGCCCCGCAGCCTACGTCAAGAATCCTGAGATTTTTATCACAGGGAAGCTGTTTTTTTATTTCATAAAGCCATCGTTCAGACATAGGACTGTGAAGCTCCGCCCTTTTATGTTCCAGGAAATCTCCGCTTCTTTTTTCCCAGTAGCTTACAATTCGCTCTTTCCGCTCATCATAGGGATTGACAATCTTTCCATAAGCGATCATCGGCCCGTCCCCCAGTACCTGAAGCGTGCCGGTCTGATACAGGATCACACCGTCATACTCGGCCACACTCAGCTCCAGAAGACCGCCTTCATAATCCCGCACTTCACCCAGAATCTCTCCTTCCCGGATCATATCGCCGGGCTTTTTAAAGGGATACCACAACCCGTCCCGGGAAGCGTCCTGATAACAGATATCTGTAACATCCAGAGGATAATAAGTTCTGTAATCCTTTTTCCCCTGATAAATTCCCAGATGACAGAGAATATTCCTGACATCTCTTCTTGTAGAGCGTACTTCTTCACTGGTCCAGGCTCCCATACCGCCCCGCTCAATAAGAATACTGGGGATTCCCTGAGAAGCCGCATAGTTATAAGCGCCCCCTGACGCCACATTGGAGCGGACCATGTAAGGTACGTCCACCTGCTCTGCCATGCGTCTTGACTGACTGACTGTTTTTTCATCTGCCATGCCCGCATAATACACATAAGAAGTCAGCTGTTCATAGTCATCCCCACTGTGCAGGTCAATGTAATAATCTGCTGCCGGCTGAAGCTCATGGGAAACTGCCCATGCAAGACGTTCCATTTCTGTACCTTTTGGATTTCCGGGAAATTCCCTGTTCAGGTTTTTTCCGTCTGTCAGTCCCATACTTCCGTTTCTCCGCTCAAACGCCGGAACATTTATCACCTTAACAATGATTATGGTACCTGCCACCTTCTGTATCTTCAGTTTCTGCGACAGCTCAATAGCAGCCTGTATCCCCACATATTCGCCCCCGTGGACTCCTGCAGTGATCAGCATTGTTTTTCCAGGTCTTGTTCCATGAAGCACGGCAGCCGGAAGCCGGAATTCGCCCTGTCCCAGCTCCAGATAACCTGTCCACACGTTTCCGGGTTCCACTGAAATATGATTGAGGCAAAAGCTTTCTCTTTTTTTCCCGGAAAGAAGAAAGATCGGGGTGGAGCCATTATTTGCGATCTCTTCTTCTGTCCATACCTGTTTCCACACCTCTGTGTCGCAGCTTACTTCTGTCAGCCCTGCATTTTTCAGGGCTTCCACATCCCACTGAGGACGCTTCTGTCTGCTTAAAGGAACCTGTCTGGCAATGGCCTCCATCCGTTCAATATCTGTTCCTGTATAATAATCTTCCAGATTTTTTTCTTCCACCCTCTGGCGGTCCTTCTCGTAACCGCTGCGCTTTTCCTCATCATAAAGATGACCGTACCAGTCTGCATCAAAATTGCACAGAAGTCCGCCCGGTTTCAGCACACGTACCCATTCCTCATACGCCTGTCCCGGGTTTTCCAGATTCCAGGTAACATTTCTGGAAAATACCGCGTCAAATTCGCAGTCTCCCAGTTCAAGCTTCTGGGCGTCACTGAGCTTCCAGGTGATTTTTTCCGCAAACACTCCTGTATTCTTTTTTGCCTCTTTCAGCATCTCCTCTGTAACGTCTGCTGCCGTTACCTGATATCCGGCCTCCGCAAGAAGCAGGGCAAAAAATCCCGGTCCGGTTCCCACATCAAGAACCTTCAGCTCCTCCGGGTTCTTTCCCGGAAAATTCTCTTCAAGGAGAGAAAGAAGCTTGTTCTTCCACATACTCCGTCTGGCGTCTGCCATTTCCTGCTGATTATATTCTGAATAGCCCTCTGCACGCTGTGTCCAGTAGGCATGAATTTCTTCCTTTAACGTATTCATGATTCTTTCTGCTCTTTCTGTTAGTGTGTTCTTTCTATAAAAAGAATCCTGCTTTTTCGGTTCCTGCCTGTTTTTCTGGTTATTTTTTATCTCACCCCTGTAAAATACAGAAAAATTGTACTTTTTATCGGCGGATTTATTATATAAAAAAAGAAATCCCTCCTGCAACCCTCCCGGGGGGATTTCTTTGCTGTTCAGAGCCTGTTTCTTTTTTGAATTTCTCCGCTGATAAATTCATACAGCTTCTCCACCGCATCTCCGTGAATCTGCTTTTTCTGAGCCCTTACCATATCGGCTGCCGCCTCAGGATCGTTCATAAGCTGGATTCCCTTTTCCACCTGCCCATTGAGGGTGATCGCTGACCAGCTCATACCTGCCTTCATAAAAAATTTCCGGTTTACTGTTTCGCAGCCGGGAATCGGAGCCGTATGGATCATGGGTACTCCTGTCACCGCCGCCTCTGTAGAGGTCAGACCGCCCGGCTTTGTAAAAAGAACGTCACAGGCCTTCAGATAAAGGGACATCTGAGTGGTAAATCCCAGAATCTGCACCCGCGGCTGTTCACAGAACTCCTTTTTCAGCTTCTGCTCCGCCTTTTGATTGCTTCCGCAGATTACAAGGATTTTTTCCTGAGCCGTGCCTTCCAAAAGCTTTTTTACAAGCTCGGAAAGGTCTCCTGCTCCCATGCTTCCGCCGGCTGCCAGAAAGTATCTGCCTTCCGGGTCAAGCCCCAGCTTCTCTCTTGCCTTTTCTCTGCCGATCTGTCTGCGGCAGTTTTTTGCCACCGGGATTCCGAAAGCCAGAAGCTTTTCACCGGGAATCCCCCGCCTGATGCAGGACTTTTTCAGAGCCTCATGGGGAATTACATAATAATCACAGTCTGTTTCCTCCCAGAAGGGAATACAGGTGTAATCTGTCATTACCGCCACGGTAAGCGGAAGCTTCATGCCCTTTCGTTTCATATAAGTAATTGTTTCTGCCGGGTAAAGATGCGGCATGATCAGAACGTCAACCGGATGCTCACGTAAATATCCGTCCAGATACTTTGCCATTCTCCCGTTAATATAATACACAGGAGATTTTCGCAGCAGACGGCTTGCGATCATTCCCAGCTTATAAAAAAATCCGAAAAGTCTGGGAGTCTTTTTAACAATCTGAACATATCCGTCTCCTACCAGACGGGAAACTCCTTCGCCTGCAAGACAAAGATAATCAAGTACGTATGCCTCGTCCCCTCTCTCCTGCATCTCCTCCGCAATCGCCCGGGCTGCAGAATTATGCCCTCCTCCTGTATTACAGGACAAAATCAGTGCTTTCATTCAAGTCTCCATTCCTCTCCCCGCCTGTATGCGGCATTTGCCTTCAGACAATGTTTATGTATCACAATCCCTGACATCAGAACACAGCCTGCCAAAACAGTTCTGATCGGCACTGTCAGCATAACGGTAACCGCAAAAGCCAGAAAGGTATATACGCTCTTCCTGGTATTGGATCTGGACGGGATCACCATAACAAACAGCAGATACCAGAAAATCAGAGCTGCCAGAGGCCTCCACAGAGGAAGCAGTCCGATCAGGACTCCAAAAGATACTGCAATGGCCTTGCCTCCATGTCCTTTCTGGAACAGAGAATGAGCATGTCCGAACACAGGAGCAGCCATCACCAGCGCAAACATCCAGGAATCCATTCCCAGATCCCTGGCGCACAAAGCAACCGGAAGCGCCCCTTTTCCCAAATCTGCCAGAAGAACCAGTATCCCGCAAAAAGCGCCTCCATAGGCAAATGCGTTAAATGTTCCCGGATTTCCATCCTCAGATTCTGTCTGAACATCCACTCCCCTGAATATCATAGGAATCAACCGTCCAAATAAAATGCTTCCTGATAAAAATCCCATAATCACATAGAAAAAATATCCATATTCCATACTTCAACCTGCTTTCCTGCTGCAAAATAAAGGTTCACAGCTATTCTAGATCAGAATCAAACGTCTTTTCTGATTTCTGAATTTCTCTTTTCCCTTAATCCCGGGAATTTATAAACCGGATCATCCTGTGCAAAGTCTCCTGTTACAGAAGCATGCTCCACAGACAGATTGTGGGAAGCGATAACAAAGTAGAAAAAATAACCATTTTTGTTGCAAAAGGAGAATCCACCCCATATTTCTCTGCCAGAATACTTGTGGTCGCGCCTGCCGGCATGGCAGCCAGCAGTACACAGATGCCAAAAGCATTTTTATCAAGAGGCAGAAAGCTGCAGACTCCGTACACCACTGCCGGAATCACCACAAGCCTGTGAAACGTAAACTTTGCCACAGTCCGGTCCCAGAAATCCTTTACATTGATATCTGCAAGAATCATTCCAACTGCCATCATGGAAAAAGCTGTATTGCAGTTTCCTATATAATCCACTGCATCTGTAACCGGCGCCGGAAGCTTCCACCCGGTAAGCATAAGAAGAATCCCCAGTTCACTCATAATAATACAGGGATGTGTCAGAACCTTCCTGATCGTTTCTTTCCGGTCTGTGGTTCCGGAAAAAACTGCCAGTCCGGAAGTCCACATCATAATCCTCTGAGGAATGAGATAAATACTGGCAAGCACCAGCCCCTCTGCCCCGTAAATTCCCTCTGCAACCGGATTTCCCAGAAATCCTGCGTTTGAACAGATCGTTCCATACCGGAGACATTTATTTTTCCCCTCAGGTTCCTTCCTGAAGATCAGCCTTCCGTAAAATACACAGAAGATCTGAATCCCAACAGAGATCAGAAGCACTTCCAGATAATAAAAAAGCCTGCCCTCCACAGGGCTGTTCATAAACGCATGAAGAATGTTGCAGGGCAGAATCACATAAATAACAAGATCGTTCAGATTTTTTTGTCCCTGCGGCCCGATCAGCCCGATACGCTTCAGCACAAAGCCCACTGCTACCAGAAGAAAAATAGTTGCCTGCAGTATCAGTACTTTTTCCATAATACCCCTCTTTTCCCACTTGTCTGTACAGAAAATCTCCTGTCATGATCATACTGACCTCTGATTTTTCTGAAAGATACTCCCAGTGTATCACAACAAAAAAATACACGCAACAAAAAGCCAAACCGCTCTTGACGGCACAGCTTATGCCATGCTACAATGTCACCTGTCCAAAACACAGTGTGGACTTTTTTGGCCAGGCCATTTTTCGCCACACAATTACCATCCGGTAGTTGTGCGGCTTATTTTTTTGCCATAAAAGTCTTTTTATAAATCATACAGGAGGAATGTAAATGAACAATACTTTTATGAAAGAAAAACCAGTATTTCCACTGATCATGTCCATGGCTCTTCCCATGGTGATCTCCATGCTGGTAAACTCTTTGTATAATATAGTAGACAGTTTCTTTGTTGCACAGATCAGTGAAGATGCCATGACAGCGCTTTCTCTGGTCTTTCCCATCCAGAATCTGGTGAATGCCATTGCCATTGGTTTCGGCGTGGGAATCAGCTCCCAGATCGCCTTTCATCTGGGAGCAGGAAATAAGCACAATGCAGATATTGCCGCTACTCACGGCACGGTTCTGTCCGCTTTACACGGACTGATCATGATGATTGTCTGTACTCTGATCATGCCGTCCTTTCTTGGGCTTTTTACACCGGACAAAAAAGTCATTGATCTGGGCGTAAGATATTCCGGCATTGTTTTTGCCTTTTCTGTTGTGATAGGCCTTGACCTTGCCTTTGAGAAGATTTTTCAGGCAGTTGGAAGAATGAAAGTTACCATGTTTTCACTGATGTGCGGCTGCATTACCAATATTATACTGGACCCGGTTCTGATTTTCGGTCTTGGTCCCTTCCCTGCCCTTGGAATTGAAGGCGCTGCTCTGGCAACAGGTCTTGGACAGGTCTTGAATCTGATCATTTACCTGGTAATCTATTTTGCCCGCCCGATTCCTGTACGCATCAGAAAAACATGCCTGAAGCCAGACAGCAGCATGGACAAAAAGCTTTACGCTGTGGGAGTTCCGGCAATTCTGAATATTGCGCTCCCCTCCCTTCTGATCTCCGTGCTGAACAGCCTGCTTGCTGTTTACTCCCAGAGCTATGTGGTAATTCTGGGAATTTATTACAAGCTTCAGACCTTCCTCTATCTTCCTGCCAGCGGAATCGTCCAGGGTATGCGCCCTGTGATCGGATATAACTATGGAGCAGGAGAACACAAACGTGTGAAAAAAATCTATATGGTAACGCTTGTCATGAGCGGCGTAATCATGATCATCGGAACAGTTATCTGCCTGGCAGTTCCCGGACAGCTGATGGGACTGTTTACCTCCAATGCAGAAACCGTACTTGCAGGAAAAACCGCTCTCCGTATCATCAGCGCCGGCTTCCTGGTTTCCGCTGTATCTGTTACCGCCTGCGGCGCACTGGAAGGACTTGGAAAGGGAACCCCTTCTCTTATCATCTCTCTGTGCAGATATGTACTGATCATCATTCCTGCAGCCTTCGTCCTCAGCAAAGTTTTTGGAGCTGTTGGAGTATGGCATGCCTTCTGGATCGCCGAAGCAGCTACTGCAGTCGTAGCCGGTCTGATCAGCCGTAAAGTAGTGTGGGGACGTTAAACGTCCCCATTAGATTTAGTATTCTAATTCCCCCCAGTATTCTTCATAGTATCTTTTCAGTATTTTCTGGTATTCTTTTTCTTCAGAAATCCACCGGTTGTAGCCAGCTTTGTTACCATGTATCCGGCAATATTCAGTTCCTCTA
>OHII01000544.1_pt1 | contig 13135 bp, 8 predicted proteins | sample 1568341 | NCBI WGS metagenome assembly OHII01 (sample SAMEA3879548, study PRJEB24766) | human gut metagenome | biome: human-associated habitat; feature: feces | place: USA | collected 1985/1987
ATAGAGAAAATCATACGCAAGCGCAACGAACATTTTGAACGGTTTGAGGATATAAGCAGGAGCAATTATCATAAGTATATCACGGACCTGATTGGTATCCGGGTGTTTTTTCTTTACCGGGAGGATTGGATTCATTTCCACAAATATATAACCAGCGTATTTGAAAATAATCCCGCTCTCTATGTGGTGGACCGAATAAAGGATTTTGATGAGGATCCCAGGCATTATTACATCGCGGAACGACCAAAGGTCTACCGCAGGAACGGGGACACCAGGATTTATGATGAGAATTTGATTGAGATTAAGTCCAACGGAATATACCGATCTCTCCACTATATCATCAAATATAAGGGATACTATGTGGAAATCCAGGGAAGGACCCTGTTCGAGGAGGGCTGGAGTGAGATAGACCATGATATCGTATACCCCTATTTCCAGAACGATGAGATGTTAAAGGATTTTTCCACTCTTTTAAACCGTCTGTCAGGCATGGCGGATGAGATGAGTTCCTATTTCCGCAGGATGAAAGGGGTGAAGGAGGAGTGGGAGAGAAAATTGGAGAGACATGATGATGAAGGATAAACAGGACCCGTTTTCCGGCATGAGTCTGGAGGAGCTGTGGCAGATGTTCCCTGTGTTCCTCACAGAGCACAGGCCGGTCTGGGCGCAGTGGTATCAGGAGGAAAGGAAGCGGCTGTTGGACATCCTGCCCATGGAGGATATCTGTGAAATCAGCCATGTGGGAAGCACGTCCATCCCATCCATCTGGGCCAAGCCCATAGTGGATATCCTGGTGGAAATAAGGGAAGGCGTTGATATGCAGGCTATGAAGGAGCATATCATCCGCGGCGGCTACATCTGCATGATGGAAAAGGCGGGGAGGATTTCGTTCAACAGAGGGTACACGCCGTCTGGACTTGCGGAGAAGGTATTCCATCTGCATCTGAGAGAGGCGGGGGATAACGACGAGCTGTATTTTCGGGATTATATGAGGGAGCATCCGGAGGCAGCCAGGGAATATGAGGCGCTGAAACTGAGGCTCTGGAAGGAATATGAATATGACCGGGATGGGTATACGGAGCAGAAAACAGTTATGGTGGCAAGGTTTACCGGGGATGCAAAGACCCTTTATCCCGGCCGGTATAAAAGGCAGGCTTTGGAGTTTGCCAGGGCTGAGCCCGAGGATACGAAAGCGTTGCGCCGGCTTGCCAGGGCGTCGGAGGCGCACTGGGGATATGATGAGGCGTTTATGGAAAACTTTGACGCAGGGTTTAATGTTACGGAAGATTTTATCCGCTGCAATCCTGTGTATGCGGCGGGGGACCGCGGCTGTCCGACCGCCTTCTGGGGAATCAGGCAGGATAGAGATGCGTGGGAATTAGAGTATTTTTACGTGGCAGAGGAAAGGCTGGGGAGGGGACTGGGAAAACAGATGTGGGAGCATATGATCGGCTGGTGCGGAAAACAGGGAATAGGCCGTATCCAATTTGTCACCAGCCCCCAGGCCGTGGGATTTTACAGGAAAATGGGCGCGGTGCAGGACGGGGAAACACGGTCCCCTGTGGATGGCCGGCCGGTTCCGCGTTTTGTGTATGACGTGTGATATTCCATGGGAAAATGCCGGTAAGGTGTGCTGCGGTCTGGAGGGTGTGCAATAAGGAGGGTATGGAAGAAGTGCAGAAACTGGTAAAATGGTAACGTATGAACAGGCGCCCGGCCGGGAAAAAGACCGGCGGCCGCCTGTTTTTATTTGCAATCCGTGCTTTATTTTAAGAACAAAGGAGGAAAAACACATTTAGGCATTTGCATTTTTCATGGGCTGGTATATAATCGGTACTGTTAAAAGCTGCATGTATCGCACGTAAGAGACTAAAGGACGGTCTCTAAGTGCTCATAACGAGCCGCTGCACTAAGCGGTCAAAGGACGCCCGCCAAGTGCCAGCTGCATGTATCGCACGTAAGAGACCAAAGGACGGTCTCTAAGTGCTCATAACAAGGAGGCAGGAATATGCGAGGAGTGGAGACGCGTATACAGGAAATCAGACACAGGATATTCAGGGAAGTGGCAAGGATGGCCTATCATACGGAATGGCCGGTGGATAAACGTATTGAAGAGCTTCCGTATAAAATCATACCGGGAGAAGTGGGAAATTTCCGCAATGACGTTTTTTTGGAACGGGCCATTGTCGGGGAACGGCTCAGATTGGCCATGGGGCTTCCGTACCGCAGTGCGGCGGAACATGCGCCGGTTTCGGATAACATAGAGGCTGCGGACAGACCGGAGACTTATTATACGCCTCCCCTGATTAATGTGATTAAATTTGCCTGCAATGCCTGTCATGAAAAGCGCGTATTTGTAACAGACGGCTGCCAGGGCTGTCTGGCCCATCCATGTGAGGAGGTGTGCCCTAAGGATGCCATCAAGCTGGACAGGACCAATGGCCGCTCCCACATCAATGATGACAAATGCATCAAATGCGGAAGGTGCGCGGATGTTTGTTCCTATAAGGCCATCATTATCCAGGAAAGACCCTGTGCCGCTGCCTGCGGTATGGACGCCATTTCCACGGATGAGAATGGAAAGGCGGATATTGATTACGATAAATGCGTATCCTGCGGAATGTGTCTGGTGAACTGCCCCTTTGGAGCCATAGCGGATAAATCGCAGATATTCCAGGTTATACGGGCCATCCAGTCAGGGGAAAGGGTTTATGCGGCAGTTGCCCCGGCTTTTGTGGGGCAGTTTGGACCAAAGGTGACGCCCGGCAAGCTGCGCGCAGCCATGAAGGCGCTGGGGTTTGCGGACGTATTTGAGGTGGCGGTGGGAGCCGACCTGTGCGCTACCCAGGAGGCAATTGACTTTATCCAGGAAGTGCCGGAAAAGCTTCCCTTTATGGCTACATCCTGCTGCCCGGCCTGGTCCATGATGGCTAAGAAGCTGTTCCCGGAGCATGCGGACTGTATTTCCATGGCATTGACCCCCATGACCCTGACGGCAAGGCTGATTAAGCGGCACCATTCCAATGCAAAGGTTGTATTCATCGGTCCCTGCGCAGCCAAAAAGCTGGAGGCCATGCGTACGGACATACGAAGCGATGTGGATTTCGTCCTTACCTTTGAAGAAATGGACGGCATCTTTGACGCCCGGCATGTGGACGTGGAGAAGATAGAAGAAGATCCGGAAGGCGTCAATGACGCTTCCATGGACGGCCGTAACTTTGCGGTGGCAGGCGGGGTGGCCAAGTCCGTAGTGGATGTGATTCATGAGCGTTATCCGGATAAGGAAATCAAGGTAGCCAATGCAGAGGGCCTTAAGGAATGCAGAAAACTGCTGACCTTGGCAAAGGCCGGGAAATACAATGGCTACCTTCTGGAGGGAATGGCGTGTCCGGGCGGATGTGTGGCCGGAGCAGGCACCATGCAGCCTATTAAGAAGTCCCAGGCATCCGTGAACCTGTACGCATCCAAGGCAAAGCATAAAACCTCCAATGAGACAGAACATGTGAAGGAACTGGATAAGCTGGTGGACTAAAGGGCGGATTAATCTTTCTCCATCATGATTTCCAGAATGGTGCGGTCTGTCTGCGCCATGCCGGGATTGCTGATTCGTCCCATATTGCGGATGGCGCCCTCCGGTGTGGCGTGGCATATGCCGTCCTTTGGATCCAGCACGGTTTTGTCCACGGCCAGACAGGCGCTCATAAGGGCTGCCCCGCTGGCTGTAGCCAGTTTTAAGGCACATCCGATTTTTCCGCCGTCACATATCATGCCGGTCAGGTTGCCGCTCATATTGATGATGGCATATCCCATCTGTTCATGGCTTCCGCCCATGAGCCAGACCATGGAAGCAGAGGCGGCAGAAGCGGCGGAGACACCGCATCCGCAGGTGGCGGACAGCTTGCCGGTGAATTCCTTGATATACACATTGATGGAATGGGATATGGCCAGCGCCTTTACCAGATGCTCTTTGTCAGAGCCAAGATACCGGGCTGTTTCCACTACAGGCAGTATGGTGGTAAGGCCGTGGTTGCCGCTGCCTGCGCTGCTCATGACTGCATAGGGACAGCCGCACATGCGGCCTTCCGCGCTGCTGGCCATAAGGGTCATGATACGGCTCATAAGGGAGTTTCCCATAATATCGGTCCGGCAGTATTTTGCCAGGGAGGAGGCGGCTCCGATGCCAAGTTTGTGCTGCATGCCGTAATCGGCCAGGGCAGAGTTCATCCGGGCTCCGTCTTCCATGAAGGCCAGTTCCTCCGGGGAACAGCTTTCGACCAGGGATACAATCTGCGAAATGGTCATGGAGGCCAGCTTTTCATGGAGGGCCGTCCTGCCGGTAAGGGAGTATTCCTTCTGAAAGAAATGCGTGAGAACTCCGTTTACTGTCCGGGCGGTACAGACAATATTGGAATGGGTATTTCTTATTGTGCTGGCTCCTGTACCGGAAGAGGACACTGCTTCTGCATGGGCATAGAGCAGGGGCTCGTCCTCCTTGAGCTTAAGTGTGACCATTCCGGATTCCACCAGGTTTATGGCCTGTCTGCTGACAGCAGGGGAAAGGTCCTCCAGGAGTTTAAGTCCTTTCTGAGGATTGGCCAGGCAGGCGCCCAGGGCGGCGGCATATTTGAGTCCCACCCGGTCAAAACCGGGAATACCTACATTCATACCGTTCTTATAGATGCCTGGATTCATTTCTACCCGGACGGACAGAATGGTTCCTCCGGCAGCCTTTGCGGCATCTGCCGCGGCCAGGGCCACACACACTGGCTCAGTACAGCCCAGGGCAGGCACTACCTCCTGCTTTAACAATGCAATCAATTCTTCTTTATTCATGATGTTCCTCCTTTGCAATTCCCGCACCATGCAGCCCTGACCAATGACAGGGTGCTCAGCGCAAATCCTATCTATCTCTTATTACAAGCAAGATTCATGCCTGAAAATTCAGCTTGCGGAAAGGCGGGTTTTGGTCTTATAATGGTTTTAATGGTTGAAATGGAGGAATAAAATGGTTAAAAAGGTAGCGGTCATTGCCCTGGACCCAAGAGCCAGCGCATTTTACGGAAAACAGGTGCAGGAGCTGTTCGGGGAATACGTGAAGGTGAATTCATACAGTGTGAGAGAAGGAACGATTTCCATTATGGAGCGGGCGGATCTGTATCTCATGTCAACAGACGCATTTGACAACCGGGAGGATGTGCCCCAGTACATCCCCATTGAAGCGCAGATCAGCGAGATTCACGTGACCTATCTATGGGAAACCATACGGCTGCTGCGGACCATTCCTGCCGGAACCAGGGCTCTGTTTGTGAATATGACGGAGAAAATGGTCCGGGAAGCCACATCGGGTTTGAACCAGCTGGGGGTGAACCACATTGAATTTATACCCTTTTATCCGGGAGCGGAGCCGGTGGAGGGCATTGGCCTGGCTGTCACACCGGACGAAGAACGGTATGTCCCGGACAGCGTAAAGCAGGTGGTCAACATAGGACAGCGCTGTCTGACTTCGGAGACCATGATTGAGGCAGCGTTAAAGCTGGGCCTGGAGGAACTGCTGGAGACACCTAAGTTCCAGGCATATTTTTCAAGTGTGGTCACCAGCACCTACAATTTTGACATGATGTTCGCCAGGTCCAGAAGGCTGGAAAGCCAGTTTGACATACTGATGGAGATATTGGACGAGGGAATCATCGGTATCAATGAGCGGGCCGAGATATTTGCCATGAACAGGAAGGCGGAAACGATTACGGGGCTGAGCCGTACGCTGGTGATGCATAAGCAGGCATCTGCCTCCCTGGCGTATTTGCCGTTTATTGAGTGCCTTAAGACAAAAGAGAAGATAGAGCCCAGGGTAATCCGCATCAACAATGTGAATGTAGGCGTCACAGTGGTTCCGGTGCTGCGCAGGGAGGACTGCATCGGCGCGTTTGCCATCCTGCAGCCCTTCAATGATGCCGAGAACCGCCAGCATGAGCTGCGCAACCAGCTGATGCACAAGGGGTACCGGGCCAAGTACACTTTTGAGGATGTGATTGGGGTGTCCGGGGAGATATTGAGGACAAAGGCTATTTTAAGGCGCATGGCCTACACGGAATCACCGGTACTCTTAATTGGTGAGACAGGCACTGGCAAGGAGTTGTTTGCCAACGCAGTGCATCTGGCTTCCAGGAGGGAAAAGGGGCCGTTTGTGGCCATAAACTGCGGGGCTATGCCGGAAAATCTGCTGGAAAGCGAGCTTTTCGGGTATGAGGAGGGCGCGTTTACCGGGGCAAAAAAAGGCGGAAGACCAGGGCTGTTTGAATTCGCCCATCACGGCACCTTGTTTCTGGATGAGGTAGAGGGCATGAGTCCGGCCCTCCAGGTAAAATTGCTGCGGGTGCTTCAGGAGCATGAGATCATGCGGGTGGGCGGCAATAAGATCATCAGCGTGGATGTACGCATCGTGGCAGCTACCAATGAATCCCTGGAAGAAAAGGTGCGTGACGGCAGCTTCCGGCGGGACCTGTATTACCGCCTGAACACACTGCCGGTCCTCATTCCTCCCCTGTGCCGGCGGGGGGAGGATGTATTCCTTCTCATGGAACGGTTCTGCCGGGAACTGAAGGGAGAGTTTGTGCTCTCAGAGGAGGTAAAGAAGATTTTCCGCACGTACAGCTGGCCGGGGAATATCCGGGAGCTGCGCAACCTGGCGGAGTACTTTTGCTTTACAGGCAGCCAGGTTATCACTGTAAAGGATTTGCCCCCCACATTTCAGTATGATGGGATTGGAACAGGATTATCGTACTGCGCGTCCAAAAAGGCGGAATATCAGGAACCGGTTTTGCAGCCTGATACCGCACCGTGGAAACAGGCAATGAGGGAACAGGGGCTGGAACCGGAGGAATACTGGTTTGTACTAAAAATGTTATACTGTTCCTCTGAAAATGGAGAGACAGTGGGACGGGAGCGGATTCTGGAAGCTGCCAGAAAAGAAAAGCTCCTTCTCTCCCAGCCGGCCGTCAGGTCTATCCTGGGAATATTCAGGGAATATGGCCTGGCCAGGGTCGGACGGGGAAGAGGCGGGAGCCGTATAACATCCTTGGGCAGGAAGATATGGGAAGGGTATGAATTTAACCAAATAAACCATATTATCAACCAAAAATAAAAGAATACAACCAATATGAGACCAATATAACCATTTTATTTGGTTGGCGGAATAATTTAAATACAGCGTAAAAGGATTTGATTTAATAAGGAATCAAGTCCTTTTTTTGCGTGGATTTCAATATGATTGTAAAAGTTGGCATGATGCTTGCTTATTAAATAGGCAGATGCGGAAAAGCACAAGCAGACGCGGAAAGCACAGGCAGACGCGGAAAAGCACAGGCAGATGCGGAAAAGCACAGGCAGATGCGGAAAGCACAAGCAGCTGCGGAAAAGCACAGCCAGCATAAACAATGAAAGAAAGGCGGTATATGACATGAAGTATAATTTTGACGAAGTCATTGACAGGAGTCACAACAGGGCAGCCAAGTATGATGAGAGGATGAAGAAATTCGGCAGGGAGGATGTGATTCCCTTATGGGTGGCCGATATGGATTTCAGGACAGCTGAGCCCATCATAGACGCCCTTAAAGAGAGGGCCGAAGAGGGGATCTGGGGATATACCTCCAGGCCGGATTCCTACTTTGAGGCGATCCGGGGCTGGCAGAAGCGGCGCAACGGATGGGATATAAAAAAGGAGATGATGAGCTGGAGCCTGGGAGTGGTGCCGGCCCTGTCATCCATTGTAAAGCTGTTTTCAGAACCGGGTGACAGCATCATGATTCAGACGCCTGTGTACTCGGAATTCTATGATGTAACAGAGGCGTGGGGACGGAATGTGCTGGAAAACCGACTGGTGGAAAAGGACGGTGCATGGGGAATTGACTTCGAGGATTTTGAAGCCAAGGCTAAGGAAGCCAGGATATTCCTTTTGTGCAGCCCCCACAATCCACTGGGAATTGTATGGAGCAGGGAGGAGCTGACCAGAATGGCAGATATCTGTATGGCCAACAACACTCTGCTGGTATCCGACGAGATACATTCTGACCTGGTATTCCATGGAAAAAAACATATTCCAACAGCCACATTGTCCGCGGAGACAGCCGGAAGAGTAATCAGCTGTATTTCCGGCACAAAGACCTTCAACCTGGCAGGTCTTCAGGCATCCACCACAATTTTCCCCAATCTGGAGATGAAGAAGAAATTTGATGACTTCTGGATGGCTATGGATGTACACAGAAATAACGCGTTCAGTTCCGTGGCAATGGAGGTAGCATTTAATGAGGGGGAAGAGTGGCTGGAACAGCTGCTTGCGTATCTGGATGGGAACTTTACCTTCATAAGGGAATACTGCAGCGCCAATATACCCAAAATCAAGCCCACGGTGCCGGACGCCACTTATCTTGTGTGGCTGGACTGCCGTGAACTGAATATGGATAATGAGACCCTGCGTACCTTTATGATCGAGAAGGCCGGTTTGGGACTGAATGAGGGGTATACCTTCGGACGGAGCCTGTCCGGTTACATGAGGCTGAATGCCGCCTGCCCAAGGAGTGTACTGGAGAGGGCCCTGGGACAGTTAAAGAACGCAGTGGATAGTCTGTAGACCGGGCTGCGCCAAAGGAGAAGGAGGAAGTAAGGGATGAACAAATCAGAAATATGGAAGAATTACCGTTTTCCAATCATTTTATTATCAGGCATCATGATTGGCGCCGCCATCGGGGTGATATTTGGCGAAAAGGCTAAGGTTCTGGCTCCCCTGGGAGATATTTTTCTGAATCTGATGTTTACGATTGTGGTTCCAATGGTTTTTGTTTCCATATCCAGCGCAGTGGGGAACATGGTGAACATGAAACGGCTGGGGAAGATACTGAGCAGTCTGGTGATGGTATTTGTGATTACCGGTGCCATCGCAGGTGTCCTGGTGCTGGTGGTGGTGAATGTATTTCCGCCGGCCGCAGGCACCAGCATCCATTTTGCCGGCGCTGAGATGGAGGAAATGAGCGGAATCGGGGAAATGGTGGTAGGCGCACTGACGGTTGACGATTTTTCAGGGCTTATGAGCAGGAAGAACATGCTGCCCATCATTGTATTCGCCATTTTGTCTGGTTTCTGCGTCAGCGCCTGCGGAGGTGAGGACAGTCCTGTGGGAAGGATGCTCAATAACCTGAATTCAATTATCATGAAAATCGTGAGTATTATCATGCTGTACGCGCCGATTGGCCTGGGAGCGTATTTTGCATCCCTGGTGGGTGAGTTCGGTCCGGGACTGATCGGAGACTACGGACATGCCATGCTGGTGTATTATCCCATGTGCATCCTTTATTTCATGGCAGCATTTCCGGCATATTCCTATTTCGCCGGAGGAAAAGAGGGGGTGAGGCGTATGTTCAAACATATACTGAATCCTGCGGTCACTGCATTTGCCACTCAGAGCTCCATTGCCGCCCTGCCTGTAAACTGCGAGGCGTGTGACAAGATAGGGGTACCAAGGGACATCCGGGATATTGTGCTTCCTATGGGGGCGACCATGCATATGGATGGTTCCGTGCTCTCATCCATCGTGAAGATAAGCTTTCTGTTTGGTATATTCGGCCAGTCCTTTACCGGAATCGGTACCTATGCCATGGCCATGGCGGTTGCCATCCTGAGCGCCTTTGTGCTGTCCGGTGCTCCCGGAGGCGGCCTGGTGGGAGAAATGCTCATTGTCAGTCTCTTTGGCTTTCCGGCAGAAGCATTCCCGCTGATTGCCACCATAGGATTTCTGGTGGACCCGGCCGCAACCTGCCTCAATGCCAGCGGCGATACCATTGCTTCCATGATGGTGACCAGGCTGGTGGAAGGAAAAGACTGGCTGGAAAAACGGATTTACAAAGAAAATTCCATGGGAAATACTGCCGCGGCACAAGCCGCTATAGCAGAAACCAAATAGAATCATATGATAGAAAAGGAGATTTATAGCATGAAAGTAACTGTAATAGGTAGTCATTTATGTCCTGACACACTGTATGCATTATGTAAACTGACAGAGAAGCAGGCGGACATTGATTTTAAGAACCTGTCTGCCAGCCTTCCGGATTTGAAGCGGTATCTGGCGGTCCGGGAACAGAATGAGATGTATGAATCTGTGCGCCGGGCAGGAGGTATCGGCATACCGTACTTTGAACTGGAGGACGGTACCGGAACATTGGATTTGAATGAAGTTCTGGCGCGGATATAAGACAGGTTTTGCGTTGCGGTGTAAGGCCGTTTCCGGAACAGGTACAGGATGGGTTTCGGGGCGGCGGGATTATGGAATCATATAGGTACAGATAACAGCAGGAAAACGCAGGTAAGAAGCAGCATGCGTTTTCCTGTTGTTTTGCTGATGGGAATGCTTTGGCAGAAGAGTTCCTTACGGTGCTGCAGACGCGCTCCGCCCATTTATCCACAGTCGCACCTGCCTATTTATCTCCTTTCCAATCATGAAAAAATAATATATAATGTAAGGATGGCATGTAAAGAACCACATGAAGCGGGGAGGGACGGATTTGCGCAGGGGAATTTTTCATAAATATTTGTTGGGTTTTACCTCGTTTTTTCTGGTGCCGATGGTGGTGCTTTCTATTTGTTTACAAATTATTATGTACCGCAATCTGTCCAGGGAGATTCTCGGGTACAATGAAAATATTCTGGAGCGCCTGGGCGATGATTTGGTAACCATGAACGGCCGCCTTATGGAGGCCGGGAACCGAATCAGCTTCAGCGGCCCTGTGGTATCCAGAAGCCGGGATGCCCAAAACCAGATTCAGATGGTGGACATGCTGCGCGAGGAAAATGCAGCCAATCCCTACATAACAAAGGCATATATCCTTTATGAAAATGAAGATATGAGTTTTTCTTCCCAGGGCCGGTATGCCAAGGATATTCTTCTGGCAGGCCAGCTGAGGCTGCCGGAGGAAGAAAGGCAGCCCTTTCTGGACAAACTGTATGATATGGATCATCCCGGTTACGATGTTATCAATAAGGAATACCATATGAAGGACGGAATCATAACAAGGCCGCAGATGGTATTCATTTATCCGGTATATAATTATTCCTATAAGGTGGAATCCTGGGTGGTGCTGGAACTGCAGCCCTCCAAAATCAGCCGGAGTATGACCACGTCCCCGGGCAGCTACAGCCGTGGGATCGCTGTGCTGAACGGAGAGGGGAAGATACTGGCAACAGAAGGAGAGGATATGGGGCTGGATGAGGTGATGGGGCGGGTCCTGGAGGCAGTTCCGGGAAGCTGCACCACCTTTCAGGAGGGAGCCGGACAGGGCCGTTATATCGTATACCCCATGGACCATCCCTCTCTTATCATATTGAGTAAGATAACCATGCCCAACCTGCTGGCAGATGTGGTACAGAATAACAGCCTGCTGGTCACCGGAGTTTTAATCTTTTTAATCCTGGGATGCTTTATGGCAATCTACATGGCCTACCATTATTACAAGCCAATACACCAGCTGGCTCAATATATGAAGCAGGACAATGAAAACAGTGAGGACAGGAGCAGGGATGAGCTGGTATTTATAAAGAATCAGTATGACAGCCTGAATTCTGTCAAGGATTCCCTGACAAAGGAGATTGAGAAGCAGTGGCCCCTGGTGGAGGAACGGCTTGTGACAAAGCTGCTCTATGGGGAGGACGATACCCGGGAGGACGGCATCCGGGAGGACGACATGGTGAATGGCATTCTGACAGAACAGATGAAGGGGCGGAATCATATGGTGGTTCTGGCGGCCGGGGGAAACATGTCTTCCAGGGAGTTATCCGCCTTCTATAAGGAGAAGGAAGGTCCCATAAAAGCAAAGTTCCAGACGGATTACGGCGTATACACAAGTTTCCTGTACTATTTCGGGGCAATTGCCGTCATTCTCAGCCGCAAGGTCCTTACTGAGGAACACAGGATCGAGGCCAGGGAGCGCCTGAAGGAGGTATTCGGCTGTTGTGAGTGCGTCATTTCCGCAGGAAATATTCATGAGGATGCATCAGGTGTGCATCTGTCCTATCTGGAGGCTCTTACCAGCATGAAGTTCCGTCTGCTAAATCCCCACAAGGAGCTGGATTTTGAGAGCATGGAGCAGGGAAAGGGCGAGGAGTACAGCGCTACCATCAGCCGCTATCAGACAGAATGTCTCTTGTGTATCAGCCAGTGTCTGGAAAGCGGTTCGCCAGAGAGCGTGGAGGGCTCTGTGCAGGAAGTGGTGCTGAGTCTGGAGGAGCTTCCGGGACAGATGGCGCTGATGTGCTGTTATGATATCGTAAGCCATCTCCTGAAGGAAGTGAAGAAAAATGACATCCGGCTGACAGAGAAGGAGCTGTACCAGCTGACTGCGTTCAGGACCGTGGAAGAATTCGGTGAAAAGCTGGGAGACGCTCTTGCAAGAATCAGCGGCATCCTTGCGGCTTCCAGGCAGGATGTCCGCAATGATTTGGCTGAGCAGGTGCTTGCGTACATAGAAGATAATTACAGGGACAGCAGTCTCTGTCTGGTGGGGATGGCGGAACACTTTGGCTATTCATCCAGCTATATGAGTAAATTCATCACCCAGAACCTGAATACCAGTTTCTCCGAACTGATATCCAAAAAACGTCTGGATTACACCAAGAATTGTCTGATTCATACAGATAAGCAGATAGCCCAGATAGCCCAGGAGGCGGGATATGCCAATCTGTCCAACTTTACAAGGAGGTTTAAGAGTTCAGAGAATATGACGCCGGGGCAGTATAGGAATTTGTATGGGGAAGGGAAAAAAATATAGAGCGGATATGGCAGGAGATATAGCGGTGCGGGAAGCGCCCCATCTCCTGCTATTTTCTTATTTGGCACTCAGAACCAACTGTCTGTTGTGTGAGGCGTTGAAAAAACTGTGATATCTGATTGGAATTTACAGCGTCGAGGAAGATAAAGCCTTTTACCATTAAAGAAAATATCAATCAGAACACAAGGGGGTGACACGTGTAAAAACTGTAAATAATGCATAAAAATAGGTTATTAATATAGTGCAATATTTATGTATTGACAAAATTAAAAAATAGTAATAAGATTAAATCACGAAATAAATTTGGAAAAACGCTTTACTAAAAG
>OHII01000584.1_pt1 | contig 12226 bp, 5 predicted proteins | sample 1568341 | NCBI WGS metagenome assembly OHII01 (sample SAMEA3879548, study PRJEB24766) | human gut metagenome | biome: human-associated habitat; feature: feces | place: USA | collected 1985/1987
TAGCTGTGAGTTAAAAGCCGAAGCATATGATTTCCATTAGGTGTCATACGAAACATCAGCAAGGGATTTGCTGTTGTAGTGAGGGAAACGTTAAACGTCATCGAGGGTAATAGATTCTTCGCTCTGTATCACACAGCCGTCTCCCTGTTGTCTCATACAGCATTCTTACTTCCGCTCTGAATGACGAGATACGGTAAGGCTTCATAATAAGGGAAACGTTAATCGTCATCCTGAACGAACGTGAAGGATCTGCTGCCGTAATGAGGAAAGCCGTAAGAAGATAAAAGCTATCAGCTATCAGCTGTGAGCTGTGAGCTGTAAGCCGTTAGCTGTGAGCTGTCAGCTAAAAGTGCTGAATGACAGCGGGAGGCAGAGGCCGTAGAGGAGAAAGCGGTGTGGATAGAGGTATTCGTAAAACAGTACATATTATATAGAAATAAGATAAATCTTTTGTTATAATGAGAACAGAGGTTGTTTAATAAAATAAGTATTGAAAGAAGAGCGGGAGAAACCGGCAGGAATTTTCCTGTTTACGGATTCTGTACCCGGCTTTTCAGGCAAATGAAGTGTCACGGGGAAAGGTGGTGTGAAGGCAGTATCGGCAGCATTGGGGATGGTGCTTCTTTTTATTGCGCTTTTAATTATATTGTTTTTTATGGGAGGAAAACATGAATCACATTTACAAAGTCATTTGGAGTCGAGTGAAGAACAGTTATGTCGTCGTTTCAGAAATTGCGGGCACAGCGAGAAAAAGTGGGAGGGTGAGAGTCTCTAAAAACACGCTGGCAGCAGTTTTGGCGGCTTTTTTATTGACAGGGATTTCTGTAAGCCCTGTATCTGCGGCGCTTGACGGGGTCAATACGTTTGTAGAACCGGGCAACCAAAATATTAAAATCGGGAATGATATTGATTTAAGAAATAACAGTACGAAAAACGGTGCCATTGCGATAGGCGATCACGCTCAGATTGATGATTATGTTATGCAGGAAGGCAGTATTGCCATCGGCAAGAATGCTTTTGTAGAAAACATGTGGGGAACGCAGGACAAAATATTCCGTTTCGGGATGCATTCGACGGATCCTTCCCGTACAGACCATTTACTGCCGGCAGGGATTGCCATTGGGCAGAATACTTATGCCCGCAGCGGCAGTCTGATGATCGGCGACCATAAGTATGTCGGCGCCTTGGGAGATACCACGGTAAATTCCAATACGGATAATGAAAAGCGTAAACTGTCCGTCTTGGTAGGCGCGACCACCGTCGGACTGAACAGTTATTCTGCCGGTGCGTTTGCGACGACGACCGGCGCCTACTCCATCATGACGAATGCGTATGACGGAAATACGAACCAGGGATTTGCTGCCCAGAATTTCGGGGCGGTCATCAACGGATCCTTTAACAGCATTGAATCAAAAACGTCAGGCAGCAGTGTATCGGGAATCGCCAATGCGGTCGTAGGGACTGCCAATCGGACCCACAACGCGAACGGTACCTTGGTTTTCGGTGCGGGCAATGAAGTGACCAATTCAGTGGACAATATAGCGGATCCCATGTCACTTTTGACTAATAGCCCCAAAGAATTGGCGGAAAAACTCAGAGAGGGGATACGGAGAAATGATTCCGGCGGCGCTGTCCTTGCTGTCGGCGGCGGAAATAAAGCAGACTACGCATACCGCTCCCAGCTGATCGGGGTGGGAAATACTCTGGAAGGAACCGCCGCGCAGAAGGCTGCTTACAATTTACTGAACGGTTATAGAAATACTGTAACCAAGGCCGAACACGTGTCCGTGATTGGCTCCGAGAATACCATTGAAAACAGCAAGAGTCAGACCGTCATCGGGGACAGCAATAAGATTACCGATAGAAATGCCGGTACGGTTTCCGGGAAGCAGGAAGAAAGGACAAAGAATGTGTCCGACCTTGTCATCGGCAAAGGAAACAAAATTAAAGGCAACAGTACCTATATGAAAGGGTATGAGAGCCTGACCGTCATCGGGAATAATAACGAAATGGTCAATCCCGGCGCGGGTATCGTGATTGGGGATAACCAGAAAGTTGGGGCGATTAGAGAATCCGTCGTTATCGGTTCCATGACACCGGAAGAAAAGGCCGATTCCGATATCCAGCAGAAACATGCCAGTGTCGTTGTCGGGTATCATGCCCAGAGCGGGACCAGAGACGGCGGCGGAATGAATGTGGCTCTTGGCCATGGGGCAAAAGCTTATGGCTGGCAGGAGACCGTGACAGGGATCAAATCCATTGTGGAGGCAGGCTCCGGCCATGACGGCTATCTGGCTTCTGTCTATGGCGGTCTTAATACCGTAGCGTCAAATAAGGCGGACCAGAATGATGGGATGGCAAACACTGTCGTCGGTACCCTGAACAAAACAGAAGGCGCCAATGGGGCACTCGTTTTCGGCGCGGGCAATAGCGTTACACATTCTTTCGGGACGGCGCCGACCGATGAAGATGGAAACAGTATGAATGAGCATTGGAGCGATGCCATACTTGGAGGAGGACAGAAGTATGCTATAGGAGAAGGACCGCTGGGCCATGATGAGATCAGGAAAGCGATGGGACTGGCCATGTCGACCGGCGGCGGCTCTGTGGTCACCATGGGGAACGGAAATACTTCAGATTATGCTGTCCATTCTCAGATCATCGGCTCCGGGAATATCCTTACAGGTACAGCAAATACACCCAGCATCAATAATACGATCAACGGATATGGAAATACAGGCAGGAATGTGGAACGTATGTCTATGATGGGGACAGGGAATAATATATCCGATGGTACTGCTGATGTAGTGATTGGGGATTATCACCATATGGACGGCGGCAAAAATAATGTAATCCTTGGATCCATGGCGACGGAAAAGAAGACTGTGGAGAAAACGTATACGATGAAAGATGTTTCGGGCAATGTTATTCTTGAAAAGAAATATAAGGTGACGGAAAATGTACCGATTAAATCGCATACGGCGAACATAAGCAATGCGGTGATGCTCGGCTACAATACGGATGTGGAAAAAGACGGCGGCGTAGCGCTCGGTGCGGATTCGATTGCCTCTGTCGACAAGGGCGCCGCAGGCTATGACCCGGCTGCCGGTGATCATGCCAATGATACGACAGGCACGTGGAAAGCGACAGCCGCTGCTGTTTCTGTCGGTAAAGCGGCAGATCCGACGAGTGCGGCAGTCACCCGCCAGATTACGAACGTAGCAGCCGGCACGCAGGACACTGATGCCGTTAATGTGGCGCAGTTGAAGGCGGTGAATACGAAGTATGATACTAAGCTTAGCCGGGGATTTATCATCAAGAAGGGCGGAGAAACAGTTGGTGAAACGATTTCCCTTAATGGAGATACGGCGCCGGAAATTACCTTTGACGTAGCGGAAGCCAATAAAGGTCTGACTGTAGACCGTGATGGGAAAACTATTAAATATGGCATTGACGGTTCGAAAATTGACCTCAACGGGAATGATACGATTCCCGGTTGGACACTGGAGGTCGGAGTTAAACCCGGTATTCCGACGAATACAGGTAGTGCGGAGGGTAATAAGAAAGTTATAAAGCCGAATGATACAGTAACGCTTCGTGCTGATAATGGAATCAGATTGAAGCAGGAAAACGGTGTTGTGGATATCGGCTTAAAATACATGGCTGTGGATACTAAGTGGACAAATATCAATGATGCTGCAGCAACCAATGGCGGTATGGCGATCGGCGCGAACAGTAATGCGGATGGTGAAACATCAGTAGCTTTGGGATGGGGTTCAAATATATCGGCATCAAATTATGCTGCCGCGTTGTCTCCTTTTTCTTCTGCTGTGAATTCGGAGTATGGCTTGGCCATGGGCACAAAGGCAGCAGTTAAAACATCACCGTACGGGATGGCGATGGGCGCTCTTTCCTCTGTGGATGATTCAGAATACGGTGCGGCCATAGGTGCTAATTCCGCCATAGCCAAGTCAAACTATGGTGTAGCTATAGGAACCTCGGCAACTGTAAAAGATGCTGATAATGCCGTGGCGATAGGCGTATCAAGCAGTGCGGCGGTAAAAGATGGTGTGGCCATTGGAGCCTTTTCCAAGGCGGATACGGCAGCGGGGGTGAGCGGCTATGACCCCTCTACCAAGGCGGCTTCTACCGATACGTCTGCCGCCTGGAGATCGACTGTCAGTGCCGCTTCTGTGGGGGACAAGACGAAAGGCTATACCCGCCAGATTACAGGTGTGGCAGCCGGCAGTGAAGATACCGATGCCGTCAATGTGGCACAGCTGAAAAAGGTGGAAGCCACGGCGGCAGCGGCTAAGACCAATGTGACAGCCGGCAAGAATGTGACCGTTGAACATGATACGGCAACAAATACATACAAGATTTCCGCCAAGGACACCTATACGACAGGCGCTACCTATGACGCGACCACGAAAAAACTTAAATTCACACAGAATGACGATACTAAGAACTATGAAGTCGACATGAGCGGTCTGGCAGATGGCAATGATACACTGGTAAGTGGCAGCAATGCGCTGACCCTTAACGGAAAAGAACTGTCCATGAAGATAAAGGACACTGCCGGAAATGAAGTGACGGGCAGAGTAGACCTGTCAGCCATCGCGGGACAGATTGATACCAATACCACCTATACCATGAGCGGCACACAAAACGCGGATAATACCACCACCATTACGTTAAAAGGCAGTGACGGAAAAGAAAACAAAGTCACCGTGGCCACGAAAGACACAAGAAACACCGTAAAAGCCGGTGAAAATGTGACGCTTGACACAGCTCCCAATACGTTTGGCGGAACGGAATACACGGTCAACGTGAAAGCTGATGGAAAAGTGGAAGACGGAAATACAAAGATTGTCAGTGGAAATACGGTGTACCACGAAACCCATGTGAAGAATGACGGCAACTATGTGAAGAAAGATAACAGTGCCGGAGACAACCTGACCATACTGGACAAACAGGTCGGAAAGAATACAACCAATATTACCAACCTGGGAAATACTATCAACAATCTGAACGGAAAGCTGGGCACCCTGGACAACCGGATCAGTAAAGTGGGAGCAGGGGCGGCAGCACTGGCAGCCCTCCATCCGCTGGACTTCGACCCCCATGACAAGTGGGACATCGCGGCAGGCTTCGGCAATTACCGCAACGCCAGCGCTGCGGCGGTAGGCCTCTTCTATCGGCCGAACGAAAGAACGATGATGAGTCTCGGCTGGACCATGGGTGATGACAGGAACATGATTAATGCAGGAATTTCTGTGAAGCTGGGACGCGGCGACGTTTATACCCGTTACTCCAAAGTGGAAATGGCGAATCGTATTGAAGCGCAGAATAAGAGGATTAATGATATGGAATCCGAATTGGAAGAATTAAAGGCACAGATAGCAGATCTCGCTGCCAAGAAATAAGGAACTTTTAGTAAGAAAGGAGCAGGCACTGCTGATGGTGCCTGCTCCTTTTTCGTTCCGGTAAAAGTGGAACTCATGGCAGGGTGTCCGCCAGAATTGTGTAAAGGATCTGTGTTTGTGGTGGGGAAAGCGGTAAGGAGTTATCAGAGTAATAGATTCTTCACTCCGTTTCCCGTCTTTCCCGAACAGCATTCTTGCCCCCGTTCAGAATGACGTTAAACAGACGGCACAGCCGGGATTCTAACCACTTTCAGGTCTGCCGATAAAGTAGCACCCATGGTAAGGCGTCATTCTGAGCGACAGCGAAGAATCTGTTACCGTGGTGGGGAAAGCGGTAAGAAGATAAAAGCTATCAGCTGTTAGCTATGAATTAAAAGCCGAAGCATATGATTTCCGTTAGGTGTCATACGAAACAACAGCAAAGGATCTGCTGTCATAATGAGGGAAACGTTAATCGTCATCCTAAGCGAATGTGAAGGATCTGCTGCCGTGGTGAGGAAGACGGTAAGATGTCATCAGTGTAATAGATTCTTCACTCCGTTTCACCGTTCCGTTTCCCGTCTTTCCCGAACAGCATTCTTGCCCCGTTCAGAATGACGATTGGAAGAAAGGGCGTCATAATGAGGGGAATGTTAATCGTCATCCGAAGCGGATGTGAAGGATCTGCTGCCGTGGTGAGGAAAGCGGTAAGGAGATAAAAGCTATCAGCTGTGAGCTGTCAGCTGCAAGCTAACTATTCTTTTACGGTTTGAGTCACTATGGCATGCGAGTATCCTCCATTATTGGTGCGGGCAGCTGATTCACAATTGTCGGTTTTCAGGAGCCGGCAGCTTACGTCCGATTATATTTTATCGGCGGCTGTCAGGTTTCGTTTTCTTTTTCCTGCTTTTTCAAGAAGTTCATGAAGGGTATTTTTATCTGACCTGTCCAGTGCTGTTTTTATTTGAGAAAGGCTTTCTGTGAAACGGTCGATTTCAAGAAGCAGGTTTTCACGGTTGGCAAGGAATAAATCTGTCCAAAGGGGGCTGTTGATATCCGCTACTCTTGTTTCATCACGGAATGATCCGCCTGTAAAGTACTTTGTGTCTTCTTTCAGGGAAGGGCTGTTTATCAGCGCCGCCGCAAGGACGTGGGTCAGGTCGCTGGTGTAGGCGATGTGGCGGTCGTGTTCTTCCGGTGTGATTGACGGCACGTGGCGGCAGCCGAGAGCCAGCGCCATGTTTCGGAGCAGTTCCACACTCTCCGGGCGGTTCGTTTTATCGGGAAGGAGGATATAATTTGCTCCGCGGAAAATGTCCGGATCCGCCCGGGAAAGTCCTTCACCTTCATGTCCGCACATAGGGTGGGATGAAATGAAATCCATGCCCAGCGGCAGTATTTGCCGGATATCATCGGCAAGGTTTCCTTTTACGCCGGCGATATCGGTCATGATCGCGTTGGAGCGGAAGTCCGGCAGGTGATCTTTCACAAAGGCGAGTGTCGCTTTGGCAGGTGTGCAGAATATAACAATGTCCGCGTGTTTCAGGTCACTGATATCGATGGAATCCACTATGCCCTGCCGAAGGGCGGCCTCTGCCATCGATAATGTCCGATTGATGCCGATTACTGCCGCTCCGAGTTCCTTCAGTCTCATGGCAAAGGAACCGCCCATCAGACCCAGGCCGATAACGGCCACAGTTATTTTGCTGAAATCCATTTTTATACTCCTGTTTCCGGTTTAAAATAGTATACCTTTCAGACAGATTGTTTTATTGTCTGCATTATAGCATAGCACCCCATGGAGAACAGGTTTTACAGGTTATGAGAAACAGGGCGAAAAAAATACCGGAAGTTTGTTTTTACTCCCGGTATTTCTTTCGAAGGTTTGCAATTATTCCATTTGTATATATTTCTTTAAGGTTTCAATTTCTCCCGTATAAATATATCCTTTTCCGATTTCCAGAACGAGGGGTGTTTCTATTTTTTCATCTTTTACATTTTTTCCATGTTCCAGAAGGGAGACAAGAATATCACGGGGGACGTCAAGATTGATGGGAAGACCGATAGACTGGAGGACGTACTTGATCCGTTCCGCTGTACCCCGCTTGGTGAGTCCCAGAATTTCAGAAGCGCTCGTGATCATGTACATGCCGGCCGCCGTTGCTTCCCCGTGGGTCAGGCGGAGATCATTGAAACGGTAGTATCTCTCTGCCGCACTGCCCAGTGTATGGCCGAAATCAAGGATACGGCGCTCACCTTTGTCTTCGGGATCGATTTCCACATAGTGTGCCTTGATGGTAATGCAGCGGCGGATGATTTCCGGAAGAACACGAAGGATATCCTGGTCAGAGGCGGCTTTTTCAAATATTTCAAAGAGGTCCTTGTCTGCCACGCAGCCGATTTTAATCACTTCGCCGAGGCCGTTATGGAAGAAACGGGCAGGCAGCGTGCGGACCATGGCAGGATCTACATACACGGCTTTGGGCTGGTAGAATGTACCGATGAGATTTTTTCTTCCATTGATATCGATGGAGATTTTCCCTCCGATGGCGCTGCCGATCTGTGCCAGGAGAGAAGTGGGCACCTGCACGTAGGGAGTCCCTCTCCGGTAAGTTGCCGCAACAAAGCCTGTCACATCGCCGACGACACGTCCGCCAAGGCCGATGAGCAGATCTCCTGCACAGAACCCGAAGTCTGCCAGCGCCTCGCATACACGGCTCACGACAGAAAGGCTTCGGCTCTTTTCGCTCGAAGAAAGAACGATCTGCTGTACGTTCAGGTTCTCTTTTTCCAGCTGGCGTTTCAAATCCTGGCCATACAGTTCGTCAATTCCTTCTTCCGTGATAATGACTGCGCGCCCGTGACCCGACAGGGGGGCGGTTTCTTTCCCCAGGCGGCCGATGATGCCCGAGTCGATCATCACATCATAAGAATCATTCCCTAAATTGATATGTACCGTATCCATGATTTGTCTCCCCGTAAAAAAGTATTTATAAAGTATTTACCATGTATATTATATCATTTTTTCTCTGAAAGACTCCACCGGCGGCGACATAGGGCGGAAAAGAGAATTTTACCCCGATAGGAAATACATTTTGAAGGCAAATAAAAAAAGCCGCCTTTTGGCAGCTGTGCATTTCTGGTGCGCCCAAAGGGATTTGAACCCCCGACACACGGTTTAGGAAACCGCTGCTCTATCCAGCTGAGCTATGGACGCGTGTACATGTCATATTTTATCACAAAAAAGGCAGAAATGGGAGTTTGCAAATAAAATGGAATGAAAGAGACAAAACGGGGAAATGATTTTCATTTCTGCCGATGTCGGAACGGAAGGAAATCATTTTTTCTTTTAGAAAGTTTTTATTTCTTATGTACACAGCAGGCGGACAAATACAGGGGTGATTGGGAATGAATTCTTTTATTCGCTTTTTTTCTTTCTATTTTGCACGTATTCGTTGTCAAGAGGGGAAGAAAAATGGATGATTGGAAGAAAGGGGGACAGATGGAGAAAAAGTTATTCACATGCATATCGGGGGTATCCTGTGAGAGTGAAAGTGAGAAAGATATACGATAAATACGGAATATTTTTCATTCTCATTTACGGAGTGGCAAAAAGGTTATACACAGTTATGCACAGCTTGTGTGTCTTTTTGGGATGGACAGGCGGAAAAAAGTCTTGATTTATCGCGAAAAGAGAAAAAACAGATTGTTTTTATCCACATGATGTGAATAGTTGTGAATAAGTTTGTGAATAATGTGAATAAGTGTGATTTTTATCGAAAGAAAAACGCAGCGAATGAAGTTTCGGGGAAATCATGTTCGCCGCGGTGAAGCTTGATTTTATGGGAAATCGGAAAAAGCCAGATCTGCTGTTTCTGATAATATCGGTTTTCTCATTATCAAGAAAGAGGCTTAAATGAGAGTGGGAAAGAATTTCTTTATTTTTGTAAAAATTTTTGTTTACTGCTTTTGCGGCAGATTTATTTTCCTGCACCGGAAAAATGACGGAGTGGGTGTTTATCTGTCTTCTGATTTCACCAGCAGGCCATGTTGTGGCTTAGAAGGTCCGTTCCGGCTTTTGCCAAAAGGCATAAAAAAGGATAGAATATTTACAATATAGCTGTTATTTTTTAAGGAGATGTTCATCATAGACTTCAAACCGTTTACAATTGAAAAAAGAGAGTATATCGACAGCTTTTTTCATGTCCATCATTATGAGGGGATCGACTGTTCATTCAATACACTTTTTTTATGGCAGGAAGCGTACCATACGCAGTGGGCGGTAGAGGAGAATATCTTATTCGTCCGTGCGGGGGAAGGGGAGAATACGTTTTTTATGCCCCCTTTTGCCGGTGAAGGGGCGTCTTTCGGCCGCGGCATGGAGATTATCCATGAATGCCTGGAGCGCGAGGGAAAACCGTTTATCATTAAGGCTGCTTCACCCTGGGTGCTGGAACAGATCAAAGCCCATTGCCCGAACCGGTATGAATTCACTGCGGATCGGGATAATTGGGAATATGTATACCGTACGGCAGACATGATCAATTTATCGGGAAAGAAACTCCGGATGAAGAAAAATCATCTGAACGCTTTTCTCCGCCAGTACGGTGATTATACATACGAGTCCATCACGTCGGAAAACAGGGAAGACGCATGGCAGGGGATTGAAGACTGGTTTGAACGGCATGGAGACATTGCGGAAGAAAAAGAAGCGCTGCAGCGGTGTTTTGCCAATTGGGACGCTTTGAAATTGAAAGGCGCCATTATCCGCATTTATGGAAAGGTAGAGGCCTTTACGAACGGAGATTTGGTCAATCCCCGGGTGGCGCATATTTTCTTTGAAAAGGCAAATCCGAATATCCGCGGGCTGTATCAGGCAATCAACCGCGATTTCCTGATGCATGAATTTGCGGCAACAGAATTTGTAAACCGTGAGGAGGACATGGGGCTGCCCGGCCTGCGTCAGGCAAAAATGGAATACAATCCTGACCATTTCGCGGAAAAGTATGATGTCGTCGTAAAAGACGGCAGTTGTTTCTGAGGCGGTTATGAAAATACGTAAATGCAGTCGGACGGATGAAAAGGATATACGCGCGCTTTGGTCGTACTGTTTTGAAAGAGAGGACGACCCGTGGTTCCGCTGGTATTTCAGGGAGCTCTACCGCCCGGAAGATGTACTGGCGGGAGAAGAAGCAGGGAAAATAGCGTGCAGTCTTCACCGCCGTCCTTATGAAATATGTGTCCGCGGTGCAAAGATGCCGGTGGATTACCTTGTCGGGGTAGCTACCCATCCTGCTGCAAGAGGGAAAGGGCTTGCGACTGAACTGATCCGCGGCGCGTTCCATATGGCGCGGATGGAAAATAAAGGCGCTGTCATTCTCATGCCCTCGGCGGCATCGTATTATTATCCTATGGGATTTTCATTTTATGCGCACCAGTGGAAACGAAGCGCCGCGCCTGAGCATTTAAGTTTCTTGGGTAAGCGGGCGCAGTCCGCAGGGAGTATTGCCTCGATAGATGAATGGAAAACTCTTGCCTCTGTCTATGACAGGTATGTGAAGGGGCGGAACGGCTGGGCTTTTCGTGATGAGGCGTCATGGAAGAAGCACATCGGCGCCCAGTTCTGTGACGGCGGTTACATCGCTGTCGTCAATGACCTGGACGGTGCGGCCGGATATATTTTCTACCATCTGGACGGAAGGAAACTCATCGTGTCGGAAATGGCGTACGCCTCCGATGCGGGACGGAAAGGGCTCTATGCTTACATGGCTGGACACCGCGGTTCCGTGGATGAATGCGTGTGGTATGAACCTTTTGATGACAGGGCATTTTTCTACTGGCAGAATGGTGCGGAGCATACCTATATACATAATGCCTCTTTCCCAACCATGATGGGACGCGTCACGGATCCGGTCATGGCATTTGACGAACTTCCCTGCAGAGAGATGAAAGGATTCCTGTCTTTCCAGCTGGCGGACGAGTTCCTTCCCGAAAACAGCGGCATCTACGTCCTTTCCGCCAAGGAAGGAAGAATTTACGCTGTGAAATATGATGTATTTTACACACTGAAGCTTCATATCGAAGATATTTCCGGCGTGAAATTGGGAAATAAAATTCCCGAACCGGATTTTACCATGACCGCAGGCGCCCTCGCCCAGCTTTTCTTTGGAGCGCTGTCTTTAAGAGAGCTGTCGGATCTGGGGCGCATCAAATGGCTGGAAGGTGTGGAGCGTGAAAAAGTTCTTGAAACGGCGGAAAACATGCTTCCCTCTGAAAAAAACTGGATCAATGAATGGTACTGAGCTTCCGGCCTGCAGTCGCCAGCTTGTCTCTGCTCTAAATGCCGGTTCATTTCATTAGTACCATATAAGTGCAGCAAAGAGAAATGCAACATTTCCCCTGCTGCACTTTTTATTAAAGGGAAACAGCAATAGGACACAAGGTGAAGAATCTGTTACGCTGGTGACAGTTTACCAATTTTCTCACCACGGCAGCAGATCCTTCGCTGGCGCTTAGAATGACGTTTAATGTTCTCTGTCATTATGATGCTTAGCGTCCCTCCGTCATTATGATGCCTTACCGTATCCCGTCATTCAGAACGGGGATAAGGATGCTTTGTGGGAAAGACGGAAAACGGAACAGTGACACGGAGTGAAGAATCTATTACGCTGGTGACAGCCTATCGTTTTCCTCACCACGGCAGCAGATCCTTCACATTCGCTCAGAATGACATTTAATGTTCTCTGTCATTATGATGCTTAGCGTCTCTCTGTCATTATGATGCTTAGCGTCCCTCCGTCATTATGATGCCTTACCGTATC
>OHII01000594.1_pt1 | contig 11950 bp, 10 predicted proteins | sample 1568341 | NCBI WGS metagenome assembly OHII01 (sample SAMEA3879548, study PRJEB24766) | human gut metagenome | biome: human-associated habitat; feature: feces | place: USA | collected 1985/1987
GCATGTGCGTCTGTTCCGTGAAATGACGGTAATTGAAAACCTGCTGGTGGCACAGCATCAGCAACTGAAAACCGGGCTGTTCTCCGGCCTTTTGAAAACGCCTTCTTTCCGTCGCGCCCAGAGCGAAGCGCTCGACCGCGCCGCTACCTGGCTTGAGCGCATTGGTTTGCTGGAACATGCCAACCGTCAGGCGAGTAACCTGGCCTATGGTGACCAGCGTCGTCTGGAGATTGCCCGCTGCATGGTGACGCAGCCGGAGATTTTAATGCTCGACGAACCTGCGGCAGGTCTTAACCCGAAAGAGACGAAAGAGCTGGATGAGCTGATTGCCGAACTGCGCAATCATCACAACACCACTATCTTGTTAATTGAACACGATATGAAGCTGGTGATGGGAATTTCGGACCGAATTTACGTGGTCAATCAGGGGACGCCACTGGCAAACGGTACGCCGGAGCAAATCCGTAATAACCCGGACGTGATCCGTGCCTATTTAGGTGAGGCATAAGATGGAAAAAGTCATGTTGTCCTTTGACAAAGTCAGCGCCCACTACGGCAAAATCCAGGCGCTGCATGAGGTGAGCCTGCATATCAATCAGGGCGAGATTGTCACCCTTATTGGCGCGAACGGGGCGGGGAAAACCACCTTGCTCGGCACATTATGCGGCGACCCGCGCGCCACCAGCGGGCGAATTGTGTTTGATGATAAAGACATTACCGACTGGCAGACGGCGAAAATCATGCGCGAAGCGGTGGCGATTGTCCCGGAAGGGCGTCGTGTTTTCTCGCGGATGACGGTGGAAGAGAACCTGGCGATGGGCGGTTTTTTTGCTGAACGTGACCAGTTCCAGGAACGCATAAAGTGGGTGTATGAACTGTTTCCGCGTCTCCATGAACGCCGTGTTCAGCGGGCGGGCACCATGTCCGGCGGTGAGCAGCAGATGCTGGCGATTGGTCGCGCGCTGATGAGCAACCCGCGTTTATTGTTGCTTGATGAGCCATCGCTCGGTCTTGCGCCGATTATCATCCAGCAAATTTTCGACACCATCGAGCAGCTGCGTGAGCAGGGGATGACCATCTTCCTCGTCGAGCAGAACGCCAACCAGGCGCTAAAGCTGGCGGATCGCGGCTACGTGCTGGAAAACGGTCATGTAGTGCTCTCCGATACCGGCGACGCGCTGCTGGCGAATGAAGCGGTGAGAAGTGCGTATTTAGGCGGGTAATAACACGTTGATTGATAAGGAGTCAAAAGACTCCTTTGAGACAGGTTACAAATGTAAAATTGCCTGATGCGCTGCGCTTATCAGGCCTACTGGGTGAGTTGCAATATATTGAATTTGCACGATCTTGTAGGCCGGATAAGGCGTTTACGCCGCATCCGGCATGAAACGATGAGCAATCTGTAGAGTTTGATTCAGACCTTCTATTTTTCCCGCTTATCCGTGCCCCATCTCCCATTTTCCCTCACCCGTACCGTCACCGCCTTGTCATCTTTCTGACACCTTACTATCTTACAAATGTAACAAAAAAGTTATTTTTCTGTAATTCGAGCATGTCATGTTACCCCGCGAGCATAAAACGCGTGAATTCGCGCATTCGGTACAACAAGAGAGATAAACGATGAAACCGTTACATTATACAGCTTCAGCACTGGCGCTCGGACTGGCGTTAATGGGGAATGCACAGGCAGTGACGACCATTCCGTTCTGGCATTCTATGGAAGGGGAACTGGGTAAAGAGGTGGATTCTCTGGCCCAACGTTTTAACGCCGAAAACCCGGATTACAAAATTGTACCGACCTATAAAGGCAACTACGAACAGAATTTAAGCGCGGGGATTGCCGCATTTCGTACCGGCAACGCGCCTGCTATTTTGCAGGTTTATGAAGTTGGCACCGCCACCATGATGGCGTCGAAAGCCATTAAACCAGTATATGACGTGTTTAAAGAGGCGGGGATTCAGTTCGATGAGTCGCAGTTTGTGCCGACGGTTTCAGGTTACTACTCCGACAGCAAAACCGGCCACTTACTCTCCCAGCCGTTCAACAGCTCGACTCCCGTTCTCTATTACAACAAAGACGCCTTCAAGAAAGCCGGTTTAGACCCGGAACAGCCGCCGAAAACCTGGCAGGATCTGGCGGACTATGCCGCGAAACTGAAAGCCTCCGGTATGAAGTGCGGCTACGCCAGCGGCTGGCAGGGCTGGATCCAACTGGAAAACTTTAGCGCCTGGAACGGTCTGCCGTTTGCCAGCAAAAACAACGGCTTTGACGGCACAGACGCGGTGCTGGAGTTCAACAAGCCGGAGCAGGTGAAACACATCACTATGCTCGAAGAGATGAACAAGAAGGGCGATTTCAGCTACGTCGGGCGTAAGGATGAATCCACTGAGAAGTTCTATAACGGTGATTGCGCGATGACCACTGCCTCTTCCGGTTCTCTTGCCAACATTCGCGAGTACGCCAAATTTAACTACGGCGTAGGCATGATGCCTTACGACGCCGATGCGAAAGATGCACCGCAAAATGCCATTATCGGTGGAGCCAGCCTGTGGGTAATGCAGGGTAAAGATAAAGAAACTTATACGGGTGTGGCGAAGTTCCTCGACTTCCTCGCGAAGCCAGAAAACGCTGCCGAGTGGCATCAGAAAACTGGTTATCTGCCAATCACCAAAGCGGCGTATGACCTGACCCGTGAGCAGGGCTTTTATGAGAAAAACCCAGGGGCGGATACCGCGACGCGTCAGATGCTGAACAAGCCGCCGTTGCCGTTCACCAAAGGGTTGCGTCTGGGCAATATGCCGCAGATCCGCGTGATTGTGGATGAAGAGCTGGAGAGCGTGTGGACCGGTAAGAAGACGCCACAGCAGGCGCTGGATACTGCCGTTGAGCGTGGAAATCAGTTGCTGCGCCGTTTTGAGAAATCGACGAAGTCTTAATCAGTGTAATGTCGGATGCGTTTCGCTTATCTGACCTGGCATCGCGTGTAGGCCGGATAAGCGAAGCGCATCCGGCACAGTTCAGGAATTAACCGTAATGTCATCATCCCGTCCGGTGTTCCGCTCGCGCTGGCTGCCTTATTTGCTGGTCGCGCCGCAGCTCATCATCACCGTTATCTTTTTTATCTGGCCTGCGGGCGAAGCGTTGTGGTACTCGCTACAAAGCGTCGATCCGTTTGGTTTCTCCAGCCAGTTTGTCGGCCTGGATAACTTCGTCACGTTGTTTCATGACAGCTACTATCTCGACTCCTTCTGGACGACGATAAAATTCAGCACCTTTGTCACCGTCAGCGGTTTGCTGGTATCGCTGTTCTTCGCAGCGCTGGTGGAGTACATCGTGCGCGGCAGCCGTTTATATCAAACCTTAATGCTCCCGCCGTTGCCGCCGTATTATGGATCTTCCTGTTTAACCCCGGTCGCGGGCTGATCACCCATTTTCTCGCTGAGTTCGGCTACGACTGGAACCACGCGCAAAACAGCGGTCAGGCGATGTTTCTGGTGGTGTTTGCCTCGGTGTGGAAGCAAATTAGCTACAACTTCCTGTTCTTCTATGCCGCGCTGCAATCCATACCCCGTTCGTTGATCGAAGCCGCAGCCATCGACGGTGCAGGCCCGATTCGCCGCTTCTTTAAGATTGCGCTGCCGCTTATCGCTCCGGTGAGTTTCTTCCTGCTGGTGGTGAACCTGGTATACGCCTTCTTCGACACCTTCCCGGTGATCGACGCCGCCACGTCCGGCGGGCCGGTTCAGGCCACCACGACGCTGATTTATAAGATTTACCGCGAAGGCTTTACCGGACTGGATCTGGCTTCGTCTGCCGCGCAGTCGGTGGTGTTGATGTTCCTCGTCATCGTGCTGACGGTGGTGCAGTTCCGCTATGTTGAAAGCAAGGTGCGTTACCAATGATTGAGAACCGTCCGTGGCTGACAATATTCAGCCATACCATGCTGATCCTCGGGATCGCGGTGATCCTCTTCCCGCTGTACGTGGCGTTTGTCGCGGCGACGCTGGATAAACAGGCCGTCTACGCCGCGCCGATGACGCTCATCCCCGGCACGCATCTGCTGGAAAATATCCACAACATCTGGGTAAACGGGGTAGGTACGAATAGCGCGCCGTTCTGGCGGATGTTGCTTAACAGCTTTGTGATGGCGTTTAGCATTACGCTCGGCAAAATTACCGTCTCGATGCTCTCGGCATTTGCCATTGTCTGGTTTCGTTTTCCGCTGCGTAACCTCTTCTTCTGGATGATTTTTATTACTCTGATGTTGCCGGTTGAAGTGCGTATTTTCCCGACGGTGGAAGTCATCGCCAATCTGAAGATGCTCGACAGCTACGCCGGCTTAACGCTGCCGCTGATGGCCTCGGCGACCGCCACCTTCCTGTTCCGCCAGTTCTTTATGACGCTGCCGGATGAGCTGGTGGAAGCCGCGCGGATCGACGGCGCATCACCAATGCGTTTCTTTTGCGACATCGTTTTTCCGCTGTCCAAAACCAATCTGGCGGCGCTGTTTGTGATCACCTTTATCTACGGCTGGAACCAGTATTTGTGGCCGTTGTTGATTATTACCGACGTGGATCTAGGCACCACCGTGGCAGGGATTAAAGGGATGATCGCCACAGGCGAAGGCACCACGGAATGGAACTCGGTGATGGCGGCGATGTTGTTAACCCTGATCCCACCAGTAGTGATTGTTTTAGTGATGCAGCGTGCCTTCGTGCGCGGCCTGGTCGATAGTGAGAAATAAGATGGCAGGACTGAAATTACAGGCAGTAACCAAAAGCTGGGATGGCAAAACCCAGGTGATTAAACCGCTGACCCTTGATGTGGCGGATGGCGAATTTATCGTGATGGTCGGGCCGTCTGGCTGCGGGAAATCGACGCTGCTGCGCATGGTTGCCGGGTTGGAGCGGGTGACGGAAGGCGATATCTGGATCAACGACCAGCGGGTGACCGAAATGGAGCCGAAAGATCGCGGGATTGCGATGGTGTTCCAGAACTACGCGCTTTATCCGCATATGAGCGTCGAAGAAAACATGGCGTGGGGGCTGAAAATTCGCGGCATGGGCAAGCAGCAAATTGCCGAGCGCGTTAAAGAAGCGGCGCGCATTCTGGAGCTGGACGGTCTGCTCAAACGTCGCCCGCGCGAGCTTTCCGGCGGTCAGCGCCAGCGTGTGGCGATGGGCCGCGCGATTGTGCGCGATCCGTCGGTGTTCTTGTTTGATGAGCCGCTCTCTAACCTCGATGCCAAGCTGCGCGTGCAGATGCGTCTTGAACTGCAACAGTTGCACCGTCGCCTGAAAACGACTTCACTCTACGTTACCCACGATCAGGTTGAGGCGATGACGCTCGCCCAGCGAGTAATGGTGATGAACGGCGGCGTTGCCGAACAGATTGGCACGCCAGTTGAAGTGTACGAAAAGCCCGCCAGCCTGTTTGTAGCGAGTTTTATCGGCAGCCCGGCGATGAACCTGCTGACAGGCCGCGTGAATAATGAAGGCACGCATTTCGACCTGGACGGCGGCATCACGCTACCGCTAAACGGTGGCTACCGTCAGTATGCCGGGCGTAAAATGACCCTCGGCATTCGCCCGGAACATATAGCGCTAAGCTCGCAGGCAGAAGGTGGTGTGCCGCTGGTGATGGACACGCTGGAGATCCTCGGCGCAGATAATCTGGCGCATGGACGCTGGGGCGAACAGAAGCTGGTGGTACGGCTGGCACATCAGGAGCGCCCGACGGCAGGCGGCACGCTGTGGCTGCATCTGCCGGAAAATCAGCTGCATCTTTTTGATGGTGAAACAGGACAACGAGTATGAGTAACTGGCCTTATCCCCGCATCGTCGCCCATCGTGGCGGCGGTAAACTGGCCCCGGAAAACACCCTGGCGGCAATCGATGTGGGGGCAAAATACGGTCATAAGATGATCGAATTTGACGCGAAGTTATCGAAGGATGGCGAGATCTTCTTGCTCCATGACGACAATCTCGAACGCACCAGCAACGGCTGGGGCGTCGCGGGTGAACTGAACTGGCAGGATTTACTGCGCGTGGATGCGGGCAGTTGGTACAGCAAAGCGTTTAAAGGTGAGCCGCTGCCGTTGCTTTCGCAGGTGGCGGAACGCTGTCGTGAACACGGGATGATGGCGAATATCGAAATCAAGCCCACCACTGGCACCGGGCCATTAACGGGCAAAATGGTGGCGCTGGCTGCACGCGAACTGTGGGCTGGTATGACGTCGCCGCTGCTGTCATCGTTTGAGATTGATGCTTTAGAAGCCGCGCAACAAGCAGTACCAGAACTGCCGCGCGGTTTATTGCTTGATGAGTGGCGCGACGACTGGCGAGAACTGACCGCGCGGCTGGGCTGCGTCTCTATTCATCTCAATCATAAGTTGCTCGATAAAGCGCGAGTGATGCAGTTGAAAGACGCCGGATTACGGATTCTGGTTTATACCGTCAATAAACCCCAGCGCGCGGCAGAGTTGCTGCGCTGGGGCGTGGATTGCATCTGTACCGATGCGATTGATGTGATTGGTCCGAACTTTACGGCCCAATAGTTTTCAACGGTATATCAGGCTGCGGCGTGCCGGGCTGATTCAGCATGTCGCCGTTTCTCCTCTCCGGCAACATATGCTGCTGATTCAACGAACTATCCGGATTACGGTTGCTGTTTAACATCCCGCCATTGGTGTTGGGCAGCATTTGCTGCCGGGCGGGATTTCGCTCCCCCGGCTGTGACTGCAACACCCGCTGAGAATTATTGTTTATCTGGTTTTCTAAATGCTGTTGTTGCAGCTGCGTTTGCGTTTTCAGTTGCTGATTCAGCATCCCTTTTTGCTGGATTTGCTGCGTTTGCATCTGGGTTTGCATCCGCTGCTGACTGGGGATCTGATACCCCGGCTGGTTAGGGTTGTTCAGAGTATTAATGGGCTGTGCAAAGCCGACAAACGGCAGGAGTGCCGTAAGAATCAGAAGTCGTTTCATCGCGTATCCTCCTCTGAAGATATTCTTTAAGTTTACTCCTTTCCTGCAATCATCAGGATTAATTCAGAGTTATATACCAGGCTTAGCTGGGGTTGCCCCTTAATCTCTGGAGAATAACGATGATAAAACCGACGTTTTTACGCCGGGTGGCCATTGCTGCTCTGTTCACAGGAAGTTGTTTTAGTACGGTAGCCGCGCCACCTGCGCCGTCTCCTGTTTCTTACGGCGTGGAGGAAGATGTCTTTCATCCGGTACGCGCGAAACAGGGGATGGTGGCGTCTGTAGATGCTACTGCCACTCAGGTGGGGGTGGATATCCTCAAGGAGGGCGGGAATGCCGTTGATGCCGCCGTGGCAGTGGGCTACGCGCTGGCGGTAACGCATCCGCAGGCAGGGAATCTGGGCGGTGGTGGTTTTATGCTGATCCGCTCGAAAAATGGCAATACCACCGCTATCGATTTCCGCGAAATGGCACCCGCCAAAGCGACCCGCGATATGTTCCTTGATGATCAGGGTAACCCGGACAGCAAAAAATCACTCACTTCGCATCTGGCTTCTGGTACGCCCGGTACGGTAGCAGGTTTCTCGCTGGCGCTGGATAAATACGGCACTATGCCGTTGAACAAAGTGGTGCAGCCAGCGTTTAAACTAGCACGCGATGGTTTTATCGTTAACGACGCGCTGGCTGACGATCTCAAAACCTACGGTAGCGAAGTGTTGCCGAATCACGAAAACAGCAAAGCTATCTTCTGGAAAGAGGGCGAACCGCTGAAAAAGGGCGACAAGCTGGTGCAGGCGAACCTGGCAAAGAGCCTGGAGATGATTGCCGAAAACGGCCCGGACGAATTCTACAAAGGCACGATAGCGGAACAGATTGCCCAGGAGATGCAGAAAAACGGTGGCTTGATCACTAAAGAAGATTTAGCGGCGTATAAAGCGGTCGAACGTACACCGATTAGCGGCGAATATCGCGGGTATCAGGTTTACTCGATGCCACCGCCATCTTCCGGTGGGATTCATATCGTGCAGATCCTCAATATCCTGGAAAACTTCGATATGCAGAAATACGGCTTTGGCAGCGCCGATGCGATGCAAATCATGGCAGAAGCGGAGAAATACGCCTACGCCGACCGCTCGGAATATCTTGGCGATCCGGATTTTGTGAAAGTCCCGTGGCAGGCGCTGACCAATAAAGCCTATGCCAAATCTATTGCCGATCAAATCGATATCAATAAAGCGAAGCCATCCAGCGAAATTCGCCCCGGCAAGCTTGCGCCTTATGAGAGTAATCAAACTACCCATTACTCAGTGGTGGATAAAGACGGCAACGCGGTAGCGGTGACCTATACGCTGAACACTACCTTCGGTACGGGCATTGTCGCGGGTGATAGCGGTATTCTGCTTAATAACCAGATGGATGATTTCTCCGCCAAACCTGGCGTACCGAACGTTTACGGGCTGGTGGGTGGTGACGCCAACGCGGTCGGGCCGAATAAACGCCCGCTGTCGTCGATGTCCCCAACCATTGTGGTGAAAGACGGTAAAACCTGGTTAGTGACTGGTAGCCCAGGCGGTAGCCGGATCATCACTACCGTGCTGCAAATGGTGGTGAACAGCATCGATTATGGTATGAATGTCGCCGAAGCGACCAATGCACCGCGTTTCCACCATCAGTGGTTGCCGGACGAGCTGCGTGTCGAAAAAGGGTTTAGCCCGGATACGCTCAAGCTGCTGGAAGCAAAAGGTCAGAAAGTGGCGCTGAAAGAGGCGATGGGTAGTACACAAAGCATTATGGTTGGGCCGGACGGCGAGTTGTACGGCGCATCCGATCCGCGCTCGGTGGATGATTTAACGGCGGGTTATTAAGGTTAGCGGCCCTCTTCGTGGGAAGAGGGCCGTATTGTCAGGGCAAGCCGAAGGTAGCCTTTTTTATTTCATAAACCTGTAGATATTCTTCCAGCGGCTTTGCCGTTCCAAGGGAATGAATTTCACCACTGTCTTTATCAATAATAAAAGGTGCGTTACCGGCTAAACGCGCGGCCTCATCTCCAGATTCAAGAAATTCTTGTGATTCGAAACAGAAATACCAGCCCTGGCTAAAACGTCCATGCAGAGTGATGACGGCAGGGAGATCTGCATCATCAAGGTAATGGTTCGCTTTCGCGAATGCGTCGTGATAAGTAATCATAATTATAATAAATATTATTGTTGATCGTTATATTATTATTCTTGCGTTATACTTTGAGAAAAGACGCGTTCATCTTCGTCAAATATATTATTAAATGCTGGTTTTGAAAAAAGTTCATCGGATAATATACAGTCACGAAATAAGTATCTGCTAATATTTTGTGATTTCTTTTTCAGAACGTCGAACGGGATTTTCTTATTTAAGATATCAGAATCTTATGATTCGGGTGAAGTTCTAACTAAATCAACATGTCACTAAAATCATCATAGCCATTAGCTATTTCGGCTAAAATAGAGATTACATGTCTTCGGTCCATCTCACTTAAGGAGTGTAGTTCCGTTGTAAGTTTTTCCATAGCTTGCATTGCTAAGTTTCGAACAAGGAATTTTCTGCTGGTAATCTCTAAAAAGATGGCATGGTTTACAATGATTTTTGTTACCTTTTGATTATTATGAACAACTGTCCATGATTTCGTTTAAGAATGAAGAGAAATCACTAAACGAACTGAATATATTTTCGGTGCCAATATTATCTCTAATTTCAAAAAAGTTACTTTTAATGTCATAAGTAAATATTGAAATGCTATCATCCCCGATCACTAACCGTTCTTGTAGATCAGGGTCTATGAAATCATCATTATTTCTATAAAATTCATTTACGGTAAAAAGGTTTTTAACTGAAGGTTCTGGAATCGAGAGGCTAAATAATCGTAATCCATTAACTTCGAATCCATCCATTGCTCTTAAAAAATTAAGATAATCAGGTTGATTATTAAAAAGAATACTAACTTCATTACATAATTTCTCCAGGCAATTAGTTGAATTAGAATTAAATTCTATTTGGATTATACTTTCAATAAATGATTCCTTGAGCGGTGCTTCAAATGGATAGTCTAAATCATTCATCATTTTTTTTAATTTATTTATTTGGGTTTTAGTCATCATTTTGTGGGTTCCATAATATTTTTCATGGGAGGATAAATTGAGCCAGATGGAATGGCCCAGGGAGTGATTTTGCTTTCACCTACTAATACTCCCTTAGCTATTCGTGATTGCATGTTAGTAAAAACTTTATGATATGGTTCGTTTTCGATTAATACTAAATTTTCGAAATCATTAGTACCACCATCATCTAGAGATAGTTTATGGTGAACATTATAATTTAGAGGAACATTGCCCTTTCTCATTCTTAAAAGGTCTTCGGCGTTGAATCTTTCAGATGCTTCGGAGGTTTTTGCAAGTTTGATAAGAAAATTTTTTCTTACAGTTTTATTAAACTCCTTTCGTAAGTTAGCTAAGTCTTTTGAAGGTCTCTTAATGTATATTATTTCTATTATGTCTATACCATCAAGAAGTTTTTGTTGACCTCTAAGTTTGCCTAAGTAACTATTTATTTCTGTATATGTATCAACATTAGAACGCTTTGTTAAAAGAATAGATGCTGTTGCTATCGCTATGCCCGCTGTTTTTTCATTTAGTATTTGATCATAGCCTTTTATTGCATCTCCACCCAGTTTTTCCGCAGTATCTCTGAATCCTTCAATGTTCCCATTGTATACGCCACCAGCAGCAAGTAGCCTGCCAATAGCTTTGCTGTTTAACGTTTTGAAACGATTATTTGTTTGGTTTTTTGAATTTGGTAAAAACAAACAGTTATAATTTTCAGGGAGTGCCAAATAGCTGAACTCGGTATTTGCGATAAGATGTTGACAGAGGATAAATTCATAACTAACAGTTAATGTTTCTGTATCCAGTTGATTTTCAATGATCTGATGATGAATAGCCGATAAAAAAGCGCCTCTTAGTTGTATATAATAATACTTTTCCCATCTACCAAATCTATTTATTCGATAGAAGTCAAATTCCATAAATAATTGTTCATTATTGTTAATGGAATTAATAAATAATGGAGTGCTTTTATCAATTAATTTACAAAATGTTATACCATGGAACTGTGAACCAAGCCCCGTATTAGTAATACTATTTAAGAGTGAGAATGTAAATATTTCATCCTCATGCCCGCTCTGCCAGCGATTACCTGTAGACTCAGAAGTCCCACAACCTGCGGAGATGCTTCCTTGTTGTTCTCCCGTTACTGTCAGGTAAACAATATTACTCATCCATGAAAAGTCCTTTTATGGCATGCTATTTTATCAATGGCACTATTATGCTTGTTAATTGTTATTTATTTACTCCAGGAAATTGTAGGCGTATATATTAAAAAATAAAATATTACACTTTAGGACGTAATTATGAGGTAAATCTTATATATTTATTGGGAAAATAAATACCTTAAAGGAAGGTATGCCGATTTTGAATGACACCCTTTTTCCATCTCAGAAAAAGGGCACTATCTTACTTCACCCGCGCCATATAATACGCATCGACATATTCACCATTACGTAATGCGTACTTCTTGCCAGTCCCTTCAATCTCAAATCCAAATTTTTTATAGACCTTAATTGCTGGCGCGTTATCGACGAACACCGTTAGCTCAATACGATCTACCCGCAACCAGTTGTCGCACATTTCAATCATCTCTCGCATCAGGGCGCTGGCGACACCGCGATTCTTCCAACGGGAGTCGACACAGATACCAAAATCGGCAACATGACTGCGGCGTGGGCGTTGTTGCACGTCAATGGTGAGATGGCCTACGACGATTCCATCAATACAGGCGACTAACTGCTTGATGCCGGGGCGATCGGCGAGTCGCTCCTGCCACATATGATCGGAGGGATGAGGCACCTGTAGCGTGTTGCAATACACCTCCGGCTGGG
>OHII01000615.1_pt1 | contig 11611 bp, 11 predicted proteins | sample 1568341 | NCBI WGS metagenome assembly OHII01 (sample SAMEA3879548, study PRJEB24766) | human gut metagenome | biome: human-associated habitat; feature: feces | place: USA | collected 1985/1987
CCACATGGACACGGATCATTTGGATATATTTTCTTTTCTACTCGTATTGGTTCCCCGTTCAGCCCGCTCGGAAACATTGTTGTTTGAATAACATCGGTATTTCCATTTAAGTCAACCGGCACCCCCATAGCCTGCAACTGCGGTGCAGCATCCTTTAAAATTGCAGCTGCATTAGAACTTGCCGGAACAATTGTTGGCATTTTATCGACAGATTTTTTTCTTACCATTTCACTTGGTTTGTACCCTCTGTTCTCTTTCATTCGGGTATTGTTATGTGCCGTCACAAGTAACTCTAGCAATTCATTTATCATTTTCTCTTCAAATTCAATATTGGCTTCCGTCATTTTATTGATAATTTTTGATGGTGATTCTCCTTCATAACTATTTGCCCACACCTGCAGACACCACGTCACTGCCTGCTCATAAGAAAACTTCAATTTCTTAATAAAAAAAGATTCCAGTTTTTTATATGCAGACGAACTTGCCTCATATCCAATTCTACATATCTCATCTATCTGCTGTGCTGAGGGGATATAAAAATCTTTATCCATCTGCTGTCGAAGCAAATAATCAAATTCTTCATCTTCAAACAACTGCAGATGCACAAATATTCCTTTTTCTGAGTATAACGGGTGTTCTTTTGGCCATCCTTCCATCCCAAGTTTATCCATTGTAAAAAGACACGATTCCACAATATCAACCGGCATTTCCCAAAGTATTTCTATCATTTCATCTATAGAGTCCTTCACTTTCTGCCTATACATTTCATAGATAACTTCGATTGGCGCTATTCCGTAATATTGTATAAAGAAATGTATGCACTTTACCAGCCAGCCTTTTCTGCATTGGTTCAATTGAAATGCTTTGTCATCTATTTTAGAAAAGGCGACAGCAACATCTTCAAATACGCAAAATCTGTCAGTTGGATCTTCGAAATATCCAATCCAATATCTATAAAGCTGCATCGCATCTACCACTTCATTTACAGAAACAGCGGTAGGGGAAATACAAGCTTTCCGAAATAAGTCCATCTGTTCTTTTGTAAGGCATGCCAATCTGCTTCTAAGCATTTCCTCGGCACAAAAAGTATCAACAATTCTATCTATTAAATCAGCTTTTCGAAGTCCTGAGCACTTTTTGATTTCAAAACTTCTTGCCTGATCTAACAGTTCTTCTTTTGTATATTCTGTCAAATATTCTCTTAATAACATTTCTGCTCCCTATCTACTCATATTTCATCTTCCATAACGAAATCCATATTCTTTTTTTAATCTCTCATATATTTCAAATGCGATCGGACAGACTTCTACTGTTTCCAATACACTGTACAAACTATGTAACCTCTTTGGCTGATCCGTATATGGATATTTCCTGCAATTCTCAGGTTTATATTCTCCTAGCTTACAATTTCCGTCTTTTTCCAGAAAATCACATGGATAATGCTTGGTTACATATATGTTTTCACTTGCTTTTTTTATCAAATAAGACTTTATAAGCTCTTCTTTCATAATTCCCAAATATCCTGCATCTTTTTCCAAATCTTCTTCCGGAATGCTTCCGCAGTACATCTTACAACAGTTCCTGCATCTGCTGCAGTCATAATTTGCAAACAACTCTTCATGAAGCTTTTTGAACTGCTCGTCCAATTCTTTTTCATCTGCATTACATTTTAAAAATGCACGAAATTCAATATTTTCATTTTCCTTTTTCTTCGCCTCAAATTTTACTTTTCTTGGTGCAATCATATTATCACCTCATTTTTCTCATCTTTTGCTGACACTGAGCCTTTTCTCACCCAACTCTGTCCCGTCAAATTTATCCTTTACATATTGACAGGTATAAATAATTTTCCATCAAAACTCCTGCTAAAATTTATTAGACACATAATTTTAAGAAACTGCTACACAAAAGCGAAATTTTTATTTCCTATTAAAATTTGTTTTCTGAACCCTATGAGAAAAAGCACTACCGTCTTTACGATAATGCCTTTTCTCATCTCTGCTTGTTCCAATTTTCTTCCAGATAAGATTCTATCATTTCAAGTACCTTTTCTGCCTTTTCAATTTGCTCCATAGCTTGGTCCTTTGATATGATAATAAAGTCCTGATAATCTGCTTTTTCTCTTAGACGGTATGCAGTATCAACCAATTTTGAAATACTTTTATCAAAAACTCCCTCTTTTACATAGGTTCTGTTAAAAAAGGCAATTACTCCAGAATGTTTACTGGAATCAAATTCTGCCAGAGCTGTGACGGAACGAAGCCCATGAAAAATAGCATAATAAGAGCGATTAACAGAAGCTTTGAATCTCCCATCTTTCATAAGCAACTGTGCTGTTTCCAAATCCTCTTTAGCCGACTGGAAACGGTATTTTGACAAATCAATCATGCTGCCTTCCATAAAACAATGCCCTCCTTATTCACATTCTTATAAAATGGAGTGACTTTTTCCCATTTTTTGAAAACTGCATAATCAATATCAATAACAGAAAATACCTTATCATACTTTAAGTTTAAATCTACAACCAAATCTGATAGCTTATCTTCCGTACTTTCATTCAGATTTCCATTTAGCAATAAAGCAACATCTACATCGGATTCAGAAGTGTTATTTCCTCTTGCATAGGAACCATATAATACAATCCGGATAACCTGGTTATTAAAAATAGCAAGAATTCCTTCTACTAATTCATTTAATGCATTTATATCCATAAGCTCTACCTCCTTCTAGTTTTATTATATCGTCCATTTTTTTCAACGTCAACGCATTTCCCGAAAGAGAAATTTTTTTCTTCAATATGTTTTAACTTTCTCATTTTTAGCATAATCTTACCAAGCTTAACTAACATACAACCAAAGAGGGATGTCAGGAAATCGATAGGTCCAAACAGGGACAGTTCTGACTTGCATATTAGCTAATCCAGCATCCGAGTTTACGGTAGTAGTGTAAGTGCTCATAGTGGCTTGTCTACGCACCCACTATGGGCGCTTACGTAGTAGTAACCTATACCACCTTTCTGATTTTTAGAATGACTATGTACTCGTAGAATACAAAATACTGAATACTTCAGCCTTGACCCATTCGGCTATATACTACAACACATATTTTAATAACAAATATTAGTAAACCATTTTAGTGCTTATCTCTATTACCAAACCAGTATTGAAATTATAATTCCAACAATTCCACATATATTGCTTATAATAATTGAAATCCCCATTTTTTTCATAAACGCAACAATACAAATGGTTAGAAACAGTATTATTATAATATACCATAATTTTTTAATTGCTTTTCTTTCTGAGTATTCCAATGCAATAGTGCATGCTTTCCAGAAATTCAAAGCACCCTTTTCCGGAAAAATAGTGCATATCTTTCCGGAGCAGAGTGCAGTCATTTGATTAGTACTCATCTGGAATAGTTATCCCATGTTCTATAAGAAGTGCCTGTAAACGGTCAATGTATTCTCTTAGATGCTGGATTTCTATCCAATTACCATGACACAGTTCATCGGCTTCTTCTAATTCGTGGCGGGTTATTTCATAATCCGTAAACTTAACGCATTTATGGTCTTTGCTGAAAGCACAATAATCAATCATTGGCAGCTCCTTTCCGGGAAGCATGAATGCCATGACGTTCCCTCATGGATATGCGGCCATCAAGCATCACCTCATAGGAATTATGAATGATCCGGTCGATGATTGCTTCGCAAATAGTGGCATCACAGTCATTTCCGATGCGGCTGTACCAGCCTTTCGGTTCAAACTGTGTGCAGAAGATTACAGAGCCTTTCACACTACGGGCCTCAATGATTTCAAGAAGTTCCCGTGTCTGTTCCGTGGATACGGGGCTTAACAAGAATTCATCCAGAATTAAAAGATCAATCTTCTGATATGCTTTAATTACTTTTTTCAGCGTGCCGTCCCCATGTGCAACAGCCAGCTCATTCAATAGATCAGGCAGGCGCACATAACGTACTTTGATAAAGTTCCTGCAGGCTGCGATTCCAAGCGCACATGCGATATATGTTTTTCCATTCCCAGATGCTCCTTTTAGAATGATATGGTGGTCATCAGATATATACCGGCAGGTGGAGAATTCCAGCATCTGTCCTTTATCCAGATTTCGGTCAGGATGATACTCAATATCTTCCATACACGCATTGGGATAACGGAATTCAGCACTGCGGATAAGTTTTTGCAGCTTTGTGCTTTTTCGCTTATCCCATTCTTTATCAACCAGCATACCGAACCGGTCTTCGAAAGATAATCCCTGATAGGTGTCAGGATCCTTGCACTGGCATTCAAAGGCATCTGACATTGCAGATAATCGCATATCATGCAGCTTGTCTATGGTTGACTGACGAATCATAAACGGTCACCTCCTTCGTAGTAGGAGGCACCTCTGGTGATGCCATACTTGGAACTCTCTTTATTGGCAGCATTGGAAACAACCTTTGCTACTGCCACTTTATCCTGACCATTTTTCAAAATGGTACTGATATTTTTTAAACTTGGGCTTGGTGTGTAACTAAGTGCCTTGATACAGGCGTTTTCCAAACGTTGCGTACCATAGCGGTCAGCAAGCTTCATCAGCGATGCACAGGATTTATATCCCTGTTGCTCTACCTTATGCATGTATAAAAAATGTTTTACTACAATAAGGGTGGAATGGCCAACACTCTTTCCCCAGTCCAGAAAACTGTCTGTGTTGTATTCCAAAAATTTTCTGTGGTTTTCAGGCATATGCTCCGGTACATAAATCGGTTCCGGAGAGTAAGACCTGCGCACATGCGATGCTATACGGTTGCTATGGTAAAAAACTTCAATACTGTTTTCCGTAGCGCGGATATCGACCTTCTTGCCAATAAATTCATACGGAACAGAATACTTGCAATCTCCGATTTTTATGAGATAATCAGGTTGTATGGTGGCAGTTGACCAGACAGCCGTTTCATACGGGGAAGCAGGTAATGGCATGAGGAAGTCCTTTTCTTCTTCAAGAAATGCAGATAACCGGCTTCCTTTCTTTTTCTGGAAAGGCTTTGCATTGAATTCCTCAAGCTTTTCATGGATGGCTTTATTGAGTTCTTCAAAAGTGAAGAACTTCCGGTTCCTTAGTGCTGCAAGAATCCATGTTTCAAGAACTTTTACAGTGCCTTCCGCATTCGGTTTATCCTTCGGTTTTACCGGTCGGGCAGGAATAATTGCAGTTCCATAGTGCTCTGCCATTTCGTGGTAGGAACGGTTAAGTACAAGCTCTGCCCGTGTGTTTTTAATCACACCTGTTTTAAGATTATCTGGTACAAGAATACGTGTTACACCACCAAAGAATGAATACGCATGGATATGAGCTTCTATCCAGTGGTTGGATTTCATATCTGGGAATGCTTCTGCATATCCATACAAACTGCATGGAAGAACAGCAACAAATATATATGCAGGTATATCGCAGCAACTGGCAGCATCATAAACTTTAAGCGTATCGCCTACCCAGTCTACTTCCATTGTTTCTCCTGGTTTGCGCTTAATTCTGAGAGTTGCTTTCTTTGATGCAGCATAGGCATGATACTTGTCATTAAACTGTGAATGCTGATACGGAATCGTATGCTCTGCCTCACATTTGGCACAGTATTCTGCCCATAAGAGCGAGAGCGTTACACCCGGCTTGGCCAGCTCATTGTAAACATACTCATAATCAGGGAGTCTTCTTCCCTCATTATTGCCTCTGTTTGGATAAAACAGATACTCGATATCTTTGTTGGAAAGAGTTTCTGGAATAGGCCATTCCAGAGAATGTGTTTCAGCAAGCTTCAGCACTTCTGAAACTGTGTTGCATGAGCAGCATAAGCTGTTGGCAATAGATACATTGCTGAACTTCAGACTATGTAGTCTGATGATTTCTCGATAATCAGTCATGGTTATCGACCTCCTGTAATGAATTTACACATTTTTATGTGTATGGATTCATTATAGGTGATTGCACTATAGGGCGGAAATACCTGCTCTGAAATATCGGATTTAGGTGCTCTGAATTCCCGGAAAAAGTGCACTACTTAAATGGAATATACACTTTCTGAAAGTCGTCTTCCTAACCACTCTTTTACTCTTGGTATAGATACAATTCCAAATATTAATGCTGCTATACCGATAATATTATCAATATAGTTACTATCCAATATTTTGAAATCTTTTCCTATTGCAAGTATCGCAAAGAATAACAAAATTATACCCGCCGTAACAAGATATAAAAAGTATGTAATAGTTATAGTTACCATGATGTGCAAAAATAAAGAGCCAGAAATTTCTTTCTAGCCCTTCAATTTTCACTTATCACTTGCTACTATTAATTTTTGCTCATCCAATAATATGTTCTTAATATTGAACCCCAACAAAGAGCAAATTGCCTGCCTGTCTTTATTGTCAAATTGGTAATTGCTCAAATATCTGTAGATATTATTCTTAAAGATATTCTGCGAAACTTCCTCTAAACAATTTTTACCAGAGTACAAATCCCTTATATCAGAAACAGGAAGATGCGCAGAAGCTATTCGTATTAAATATTCTACCCTTGTCATCTTGACTAAATCTATCTGATTATTCAAGCAATAGTCATTAATATTTTCCTTGATATCTTCTGATTCTAATCCAAACGAAAGTGCCGTAACGTTTGCACTTACGAACTGAAGCCATATTTCCGAAATTAACATTTTTACAGCTTGAATAAAATCACTTTTTGCCTGAATGGTTTCTTCATCACCATCTTTGATTTTCTCTTCCAACATGTCAATTAATTTATCAACTGTATATGTGGAATAATTACAAAATGAACCTAATACTTTTGTTACTGATTTAAACATCACATCAATAATAAATTCTCTTTGTGGATTTTCCATTCCTCCAGAGTAGTTCTTCAGAATATTTCCCACATAATCAACCAATCTACCAACTTTAAGAACCTCTTGATTTGTCTGTTTCATTTCTTCATGAACACCTGAAGAGTTGTTTTTTTCGGACTCTTCATTCAAATCCGTGGATTCTTCCCTCTTGCCTTCTGCTTCTTCTTGCTTATGAAGTTTTCGGCTTCTGAGCAAAGGGATTTGATCATTCTCTGGTACTGTATAAATTCGCTCTATTTTTTTCTCAATATTGCCGCCCCATTCAGCGATTAAAGCTCTAACATTTTCATATTTGAAATCTTTGAACTCTGTTAAAAGGCTATCTGACATTTTTGAAACAATTGGTAATATGTCATATTCTATGCTAAGATTATAAGCCAAGAACAATGCAATATTATAATTCAGATCCTTATCAATATTCTCAAAGACCTCTTTTATGACTTCATCTCTTTTTTCTGGATTCATCTTTTTGGCTATATAACTTCCAGCAAAATAAAAATACATATAGCTATATTTAAATCTATAGGTATCGCCTTTGTTTTCTAGAAATCTAAAATCAACCATTCTTTCAATAAGTTTTGAAATAGCTATTCTCATTCCAGAATGCTTTTCTTTATACTCTAAAATTATTGTATAGATATAGGAATCTTGAACATAGCCATATATTTTGTCTTTAAACATTTTATACGCAATATTCTGGAGCAATGTTTTATACATTTCTATGGTCTGCGTTGTTTTTTCACCAATAGCATTTAATTTTTCCAAAATATGTTTTTCATAAATAAATGAATAACGGCTATAATCAATTTGTGCTTCTCCATCCTGGTCAAGATAAGACAGAACTAACAGCAAATCTATAGGTGTTTTATTAAAGAAATTGCCTTTCATTACTGTCTGAACTTGAGCATATTTCTCTCTTCTTTTAGCATCAAATACTGGCGTATCCTCTTCAAGATCTTCATTTTCCAATAGAAGCCATTTATTAATAATTCTTTCTCTATAAGAACCTTTCGCTGGATGAATAAATAGTATATGAAAGTTTTCTTCAATAAAGTCATTTGTTGCCACATAACTCAAGGGACTGATTAAATCCAGTTTTGGATTTCTTGATAAAATGACTCCTCCAAATTTATCCGTTAAATATTTAAGAAATTTCTTAGAGCTTTTATCACCTAATAAAATCTCTTCAAAATTATCAATAATGCAGATTCTGTCTTCTGGTGCTTTCTGCATTATTTTATCTGCGGAAATATTTATGTATGTCTCTTCATACTGTTTTGCAATAATTTTGTTGAGTATTTCACCATCAGCAGAGTTAATTTTTGTTATATCCAAAAATACAGGAAACTTTTTCTGCTTAAAATATGTTTCAAAAATTTGTTTCAGTAATGCAGTCTTTCCATATTCTTTTTCCCCTCTGATAGAAATATATGGATTCTCCTTCATATATGTCAAAAGGTCGTCCATACTTCTGAAAAATTTCGTCACTTTATTTCTTTCTTCTTTTAGTGTAGGAAAACCAAATACATCTGACAATTTTAATTCTCTCTTCCCATTTTTATTGAAGATATCTATGTCCAAATCTTCTAAATATGTCCAAACATCCTCTTTTAATTCTATTCCAGACTCAACATATTTATTCCGATTAAAAAGACGATATCCTGTATCAATTATCTGTTTATAAATAGTTCCATCCCATTCATAAGTGAAAAAGCACTCCTGAATCCCTCCTGCATTTGTATTTAACTTAAGAATGTTAAATCCACTCTGATTTGGAGAGTCTTTATCATAAAGCTGATTTCCCTTGATAAAGTAATTTACTGTCTTGTCATAATTTTCTTTCACTGTATATTCTACAGAATGGTCATGCCCTACTAAAATAATATCAGCATATTGCTTGTGATATTTATTCCATACTTCTTTGTCATCCCAATCAAGCCATTCAGCATCATGGTGCATCATTATGATGACAATATCATCTGGTCTTTTCTCCAAAAAATCTGTCACCATTGACATTTTCCCAGTAGTTATTTTCATTTTTCCTTTTTCTTCATGTTTCTTAGAACACCAACTTGTGTTGATACAATGAAATTTCAGATGAACTCCATATGAATCAAAATTCAATTCATTAACTGTAAGAATCTTATCATCATCACAGAACATTGCTCCATGCTTTTTATCCCACTCTTCTCCAAACATATAGAAATTCTTCTGAATAGCTGTACATGCTTTCAATGCTGATGGCTTACTAATATCCAATGCTGGAGATATAAGTAGCGGTTCTCTAACTTCTTCTTCAGGAGCATCAAAATCACAATCATGATTACCAGGAACAAATACAGAATGAATGCCAACTTTGGGATAACGCTTATTAATCAAGGAATATATTTCATCTAAAATCAGGCCTGCCGCAGCATATTGATCGTCCTTTCCAGAAAAGACCAAATCTCCTGTAACACAGAATATTACTTCTGTTTCAGATGGATTAGTTATATGATTACAGATTGCTCCCCCAATAGAATCCGTTCTTGCAGAGAGCACATCTAAATCTTCATCATCTCTTATATGTATATCCGTCAAATGAACTAACAATAATTCCATTTATGTTCCTCCTTTGTATATGAAATCAGTATAACATAAACAGCCACCATAAATCAGTGCTATTATCTTATAATATATCACAAACATTGATACTTTTATATATAATCAAAGTATGGAAATCACATCTTTTTTTACCTCTCTTCTGGCGTCTGGACATAATGGCTTTATAACCGCATAAAGCAAATGCTGTAAATCATATTCATTTTCAATCTGTATCTTTTGCAAATTTTCTGTGATAAGTGATGCTCTCTTATCCGGTTTTGCTTCCCTAAACGCTTCTAAAAAGAAATAAAAATTCCTCAGAAATCTCTCAAGCTCCCTTTGAATAAATTGTGATGATTTCTCATACTCTTCACACAAAATACTATCCAAATAGATTAACAGATTTTCTTTTGCTTTTAACATATTTTCACGGGTAGATTCTTTCGAAAATTTGTTTACCATATATTTCTGCTTATTCCTGATATTTTGAACAATATCATTCTTATATGTTTCTTGTTTCATCATCTGGTGCAGCTTCGATATAAATTCCTCATATTCCTCTACAGTATCCACTAATTTCAACTTTTCGATATACTCTTTCAGCATATTATCCATTCATTCTCCCCCATCTCAGATAAAACAAAAATAATGGATCCAAAACATACACTTTTCCGTCTTTCCATTCTATTGCTTTATAAATTTCTTCTTTTTCTTTTAGGATTGTTTGTAAATTATTTAAATGACTTTTTACAGAATTTCTATCCGGTTTTCCTTCTGTTTTAGGAATAAGGTTTATGATTCTGTCATAAACTGTGTCAAAATCTAATTCCATAATCGGAGGATTTTTGGCTAACGATTCCACGATCAGTCCATACAAATCCAATTCTTTTCCATCTAATGTTTTGTATAAATTTCTTTTCTTTCCACGCGGATTTGGACCTTTAGACATTACATTTACCACATCGTAATAGTTAAAGTTAACCGTTGTAAATTTATATGCCATTTCCAACATATCAAAATTTACAATATGCTCATTTTTGTCTTCCAACAATGTGCAAATGCTCAGACAAATATACTGCATTAACTGTGGTGATGTAAGACATTCAACTGCCAACTGTTCTGCAACTTCATCTGTTATCTTAATGTCAAGCTGCTTAAAACCTTTTAAAGCAATCTCTTTTAAATCCTTTTTTTCCCACGCTTCAATATTAATTAAACTCAATCTTCCCGATAAATCTGCATTCTGTCGAATTGCATCGTCTGCCCTATGCGGAAGAGAAACTACGACTACCTTTAATTCTCTTCTAATTGCATCTTTGAGCTGTTGTGCCATTTTTGTCTGCATCTCTTTTGAAGCATAATGAAAATCATCAATTACTAATACTTTATCGTGCTCTTTATAATATTGAATAACGGTATCTTTCGCTAGAACATACTTTTCACTTTTACTATCTGTTTCCTTACTATTTCCTTCATTAACCTCTCTTTCTGTTGTCAATTCTCCTTTATAAGGCAACCCCACTTTTGCAGCAACAATTGCCCAAAAATCTGTGTTGCTGTTAAAATCCGCACCAGAAATTTCAACAATGTTGTCAAATCCAATTACCTTCTCGCATAAGATTGTCTTTCCCATTTTTGATGGTCCAATTAATGATGTAAGGCAACCCGCTGTTCTCAATGCCTGCTTTAAACGTAATTCATATGATATACCTGTATTTTCATAATTCCTGGAGACATATGTATATTCCGGATACGCTCCAGGTTTAAATACATTTTCTGCTTTTAGTCTCATATTAGCACCTCCAAATATTAATTACTCTAATTATAACACATTTTATTACTTTTTATTGGTCTAAATATCATTTGACCATAATATAACTTCATTGTTATACTCCAGCACAAATGATTTTATTCTCTAGCATACTTAATAGAAAACAAAAAGGCTGAAGCCCATGATGCGACTCCAACCCTTTAATTTCTCTCGACAAAAGAAAACATATAACCCTTGCATTTATATTTAATTATTCTGAATGATATTCACTCCAAATTACCATTTTTGCGTAACAAATTCAATTTCGTAACAATATCATTCTTTCATTTTCAGTTTCGTTTAGTTTCATCCAATCCATA
>OHII01000637.1_pt1 | contig 11145 bp, 8 predicted proteins | sample 1568341 | NCBI WGS metagenome assembly OHII01 (sample SAMEA3879548, study PRJEB24766) | human gut metagenome | biome: human-associated habitat; feature: feces | place: USA | collected 1985/1987
GGGGGGGGGTAAAAATGATGGTAGAAGCTGGAGAATGTGAAAAAAATATGGAAAAATTTTGAATAAAATGGATGTAAAGTGTTGACAAACTGTGCTAAAAGGAATACCAAACAGAGGGATTATTAGGCTTACCATGCCTAAGTTTATACACGTTTGGGAGTATAAATATAGGCACGACTAGAATTTGTAGCTTAGAAAATGAAAGGGGAAAAGTCGTAATTGTACTGTTGGGGTAAAACTTATTAATTAAGAGAATGTTTAGGAGGAAAGAAACATGTATAGGAAAAAGTTAATGCGCGCATGCTTAACAGGACTTATGGTTGTGACTGTTGCAACAGCAAATGTAGCGCCAGTATTTGCAGCTGAAGCACCAGCAGAAACAGAGACGACAACCTCAAAAGCATCTGTTGTAAAAGCACAGTTTGTAGATGCAGCAGGAACAGTCGTAGCAGGTGGAGACTACTTTGTAGATGCAGATGGAGATGGAATTTTCAACGTGAGTGAACTTCCAGTACCAGAAGGATACAAAGCAGAGACAGTTGGAGATTTCTTTACAAAAGATTACGCAGACACAGCACTCCAGGTAACGGTTGACAAAATTGCAAAAGCATCTATTATTAACGTACAGTTTATGGACGGAAATAAAGTCGTAGCAGGTGGAGACTATTTTGTAGATGCAGATGGAGATGGAATTTTTAATCTTAGTGAACTTCCGGTGCCAGAAGGATATGAATTGTCTTTGGCAGGTGATCAGTTCGTAAAAGATTATGTAGGAAAAACAACACAGTTGAAAGTGAAAGTGGTAAAGGCTGCAACTATGAAGGTGGTGTACAAAGATCAGACAACACAGGAAGTAGTTGGAGAAGAAACATTAACAGGTTCACGTCAGGATGCAGATGGAAATTATGTATTTGATGCAGCAGTTGATTTTAATATTCCATTTGGATACCAGCTGGCAGTAGATTATCCTGTAGAGACATTGAAAGCGGGAGAAACTAAAACAACAGAATGTCTGGTAACAGCAAGAGAAACTGTTCTTCATATTACATTTGAAACACAGGATGGAGAAGTAGTAGGAACAAAGACAGTATCTACAACATCTCAGGGAGCAGACGGAGAGTGTTGGACATTCATGCTGGGAACAGATTTTGACCTTCCAGAAGGAGTGGATCAGATCACAAACATCCAAATTCCATTTGGATCCACAGGCGGACATACAATGGTTGTAGAGAAAGGTGACCTTTCTTCCATCGTAAAAATCTAGTTTGTAGATGCTGAGAATAATGATGAAGTGGTAGCAGGTGGAGATTACTTTGTTGATGGAGACGGAATCTTCCACACAAGAGAGATCACAGAGTGGGTACCGGAAGGATATGAGTTACAGGAAGTTGGAGATTTCCAGGTAGAGCTGTACAAAGAGACACCATTACAGCTGAGTGTAACAAAGATCAAAGAGGATAAACCAGAAACTCCGGATCCAGAGGAGCCAAATAAACCGGAGAAACCAGAGACTCCAGATCAGGAGAAACCAGAAAAACCAAACAAAGAAGACGATAAAAAAGAAGACAAAAAAGACGAGAAGAAGAATTCTCCAAAAACAGGAGATGAGACAAATGCAGCAGCTGCAGCATTACCGGCAGGTGTCAGTCTTGCAGCAATCCTTGCAGTATTAGTAAAAAAATTCAAATAATCTGAAAAACGAATAGACGGTTTTCGGTTATAAGAAATGAGAATATTGCCAAAAATGCAGTGCGTTTTTGGCAATATTTTTTTAAAATTTTCAGATTGTACTAAATCAAATACAAACGAGAATCATTCCTGTTTTCTCTTGTCTTTCTTTTAACATAATGGTATACTAAGACCCGTAAGAAAGAGAAAATGATTCATGTACATTGAAGGAGGATTTTAAACGATGGCACAGTTTGAACAGTGGTCAGGATTTAACGGAAGACTCTGGAAAGAGGAAGTTAACGTTCGTGACTTCATCCAGAACAACTACACACCATATGAAGGTGATGAATCTTTCCTGGTTGGACCTACAGAGGCAACTGACAAATTATGGGGAGAGCTTCAGAAACTGCAGAAAGAAGAGCGTGCAAAAGGCGGCGTTCTGGATATGGAGACAGAAGTAGTTTCTGGACTGACAGCGTATGGCCCGGGATATATTAACGAAGAAATGAAAGATTTAGAGCAGGTTGTTGGTCTTCAGACAGACAAACCGCTGAAGAGAGCATTTATGCCATACGGTGGTATTAAAATGGCTGAGCAGGCTTGTACAACATACGGATATGAGCCAAGCCCGAAACTGCACGAGATCTTCACAAAATATCATAAAACACACAATCAGGGAGTATTCGATATCTACACACCTGAGATGAAAAAAGCCCGTCACAGCAAGATCATCACAGGACTTCCGGACACATACGGAAGAGGACGTATCGTAGGTGACTACCGTCGTGTAGCTCTTTACGGAATCGATTACCTGATCGAGCAGAAACAGAATGATTTTATCGAAGGTGAAAGACACGGAATGAAAGGAACAGATTTCCGTCTTCGTGAAGAAATCGCTGATCAGATCAAAGCATTAAAAGAAATGAAAGAAATGGCTGCTGTTTACGGATTTGATATTTCCAAACCAGCTACAAACGCAAAAGAAGCTGTGCAGTGGCTGTACTTCGGATACCTTGCAGCAATCAAAACTCAGAATGGTGCTGCAATGAGCGTTGGACGTATTTCTACATTCCTTGACATTTATATTGAAAGAGACTTAAAGAACGGAACACTGACAGAGACAGAAGCTCAGGAACTGATCGACCACATCGTTATGAAGTTCAGAATGGTTAAATTCGCAAGAATTCCATCTTACAACGAGCTGTTCTCAGGAGACCCGGTATGGGCTACACTGGAAATGGGTGGTATCGGAATGGACGGACGTTCTATGGTAACAAAGAACGACTATCGTTTCCTTCATACACTGGAGAACATGGGACCTTCACCAGAGCCAAACCTGACAGTATTATATTCTTCTAATCTGCCAGAGAACTTCAAGAAATATTCTTCTTATATTTCTATCAAGACAAGTTCTGTACAGTACGAGAACGATGATGTAATGCGTCCGGTATGGGGAGATGACTATTCTATCTGCTGCTGCGTATCTGCAACACAGACAGGAAAAGAGATCCAGTTCTTTGGAGCACGTGCAAACCTTGCAAAATGTCTGCTTTACGCAATCAACGGTGGTGTTGATGAGAAGACAAAAACACAGGTTGCTCCAAAATACAGCCCAATCACATCAGAGTACCTTGACTATGATGAAGTAATGGACAAATATGACCAGATGATGGAATGGCTGTCTAAACTGTATGTAGATACATTGAACATGATTCACTACATGCACGACAAATACTACTATGAAGCAGCAGAGATGGCTCTGATCGATACAAACGTAAGACGTACATTCGCTACAGGTATCGCTGGATTCTCTCACGTAGTAGACTCTTTAAGTGCGATCAAATATGCAAAAGTTAAAGTAATCCGCGACGAAAACGGACTTGCTGTTGACTACGAGACAGAGGGAGACTTCCCAAGATACGGTAACGATGATGACCGTGCTGACGAGATCGCTGTATGGCTGTTAAGAACATTCATGAGCAAACTGAAAAAATGCCACACATACAGAGACTCTGAGCCAACAACATCTATCCTTACAATTACATCTAACGTTGTATATGGTAAGGCTACAGGATCTCTTCCAGACGGAAGAAAAGCTGGGGAACCACTTTCACCAGGAGCAAACCCATCTTACGGTGCAGAGCAGAATGGTCTGTTAGCATCCCTGAACTCAGTTGCAAAACTTCCATACGAAGAAGCGCTGGACGGAATTTCTAATACACAGACAATCAGCCCTGGAGCACTTGGACATGATGACGATGAGAGAAAAGTAAATCTGGCTAACGTAATGGATGGATACTTCGATCAGGGAGCACATCACCTGAACGTAAACGTATTCGGAACAGAAAAACTCATCGATGCTATGGAGCACCCAGAGAAAGAAGAATATGCAAACTTCACAATCCGTGTATCAGGATACGCTGTTAAATTCATCGACCTGACACGTGAGCAGCAGTTAGACGTAATTGCAAGAACATGCCATAAAGCACTGTAATTTGTAATTCACAGGGACGTAGTACAAACAGGATGCTACGTCCCTTTTTAAATATTAAGAGAAAGGGAATCAAGCAAATGAAAGGATATATACACTCAACAGAGAGTTTTGGATCCGTAGACGGACCGGGAGTCCGTTTTCTTATTTTTGTGAGCGGATGTCCAATGCGCTGTCAGTTCTGCCATAATCCGGATACATGGAGTATGCAGACAGGAACGCAGATGTCTGCAGATGAATTGTTGGACAAAGCGTGGAAATACCGCAGTTATTGGGGAAAATCCGGTGGAATTACAGTCAGCGGAGGCGAGCCGCTTTTGCAGATCGACTTTTTATTGGAATTGTTTAAGAAAGCAAAAGAAAAAGGAATCCACACAACAATCGATACAAGTGGAGCACCTTTTACAAGAGAAGAACCGTTTTTTAGTAAGTTTGAGGAACTGATGAAATATACAGATCTGCTTCTTTTGGATATCAAACATATTGACGATGAGCAGCACAAGATTTTGACTGGTCATACGAATCAGAATATTCTGGATTTGGCGAGATATTTAAGTGACATCAATAAACCGGTGTGGATTCGTCACGTACTGGTTCCGGAGAGAAGTGATAATGATGAATATCTGAAAAAGCTGGATGCATTCATTCAGACACTCTCCAATGTAGAGAAAGTGGAAGTACTTCCGTACCATACATTGGGAGAGTATAAGTGGAAAGAACTGGGGATGGAATATCCGCTGGAGGGGATCGAGCCTCCGACAGAAGAGCGGATCCGCAATGCGAATGAATTGCTTCATACAGGAAAATAAAAAAGAAATCGCTCATCATCCGCCTGAGATGATGAGCGATACTTTTTATGCATTATTCTGTTTCAACAAATGCGTCTTTTCCAAGTCCGCACAGTGGACATAACCAGTCTTCCGGGATATCTTCAAAAGCTGTTCCAGCCTCTACACCGTTGTCTGGATCGCCTACTTCAGGATCATAAATGTATCCACATGCTTCACATAAATATTTTTTCATAAAAATAGTCCTCCTTTAATTTTTAACGAAATCTTTCTGACATATGTATTATAACCAAAACAAAACGATAAGTCTACTAAAAAATAGAAATTTGTAATTAATTATAATAATAGTAATTGTTATTGATATAAGAAGAGCTAATAAAATAATGAAACAGTAACAGAATGGAGTAATAGGAGCATGGTAAATAGAAAACAATATTGACATCCATACAGGCTGTCCATATAATATAATTAGCAGTTGTATCAAAGGGTTCTGGTTGTTGCAGGACCCTTTCTTATATTCTGGAGGGAGAAATTTATTATGAATAAAAAAGAAGTATTAGAAATCCGTAAGCAGTTTACACCGGCAAATTGCGCGATCACAAGAATTGCCGGCTGCTATGTGGATCATGAGAAAAATAAAAAGATGGAATCAAAATCGGCATTTTTATCTTTGCCTGAGGAAGAGGCGTTTAAATATTTTGACATTTTTAAAAAGACACTTTCCGGGACGATGGGGAAAAATATGTTGAATATGGAATTCCCGATCGACCAGGAGATGCCAGGCGGGACACAGGAATTTTTAATGAAACTAAAAGCCAGTAAGCTGGAAGATGACATGCTCCTGGAAGAATTTTATGACAAAGTAATCGCTACATATGAGTATGCGGAGAATTATTATATTATTTTAATCCATGCAATGTATGATGTGCCGGGCAGATCGTCTGACAATATGGAGATGTTTGACGCATCCGATGAAGTGTATGAGTATTTGGTGTGCAGTATCTGTCCGGTTTCGTTGTCAAAGGCAGGATTAAGTTACAATGCAGAGAGCAATTGTATTCAGGATCGTATCCGGGACTGGGTGGTAGATATGCCGGACAAGGGATTTTTGTTTCCGGCTTTTAATGACAGAAGCACGGATATTCATGGAGTACTCTATTATACGAAGAAATCAGAGGATTTGCAGCCGGAGTTGATTGAGCAGCTGCTGGGAGCAAGGATGCCGATGTCAGCCAACACGCAGAAGGAGACATTTCAGATGCTGATCGAGGATACTCTGGGAGAAGACGGAGATTATGAGACGATCCGCAATATCCATGATACTTTGAATGACATGATTGAGGAACATAAAGAAGAACCGGAACCGCTGCAGTTGGATAAGACCGATGTACGCAAGGTATTTGAAAAGAGCGGCGTTTCTTCGGAAAAAATGGAGTGTTTTGATCAAAATTATGAAGAGACAGCAGGGGAAAAGACTTCTCTTCTTGCAACCAATATTACGGAGACAAAAAAGTTTCAGATTGAAACGCCGGATATTGTGATTAAAGTCAATCCGGAACGGGCGGATCTGATCGAAACGAGAGTGATAGATGGAAGGCAGTGTCTGGTCATTGCTGTAGATGATCATATTGAAGTTAATGGAGTAAATGTAAGGACTCTGAAGCGCAAAAAAAGCACAGAAGAAGAGGAATAAAATAGAACATAACGGGATTTTTATCTGGCGGTCTCAGATGTTGATCAGAGACTGCTTTTTTACGAAATGAAAATAATTAAATATCTAACTAGTTTATTGGCATAAATATTAAAAAAATGTGAAAAATTATATTAATGCTTGATTTTTTTGGAAGATAATACTAATATATCGATTAGATATCTAACTAATTAAAAAGGAGGTATAGCAATGCGCTGTGATCTGGATAAGGTTCCAAGTGTCGGACTCTTTGGGATGGTGGTTCATCAGGGCGGACTGCGGGCACAGAAGATGTTTGACAAGTATGGGCTGAATAAGAGTCAGGCAGGCATCCTGTTTATGCTGCATCATGAGGAAGCTGTTTCTCAAAAGCCTCTTTCTCAGAAGGAGCTGGCAAAAAAGCTGAATGTGACGGCGCCGTCTATTACATCTGCGATTCAGAAGATGGAGAAGGCTGGATTTATCAAACGACAGCCGGATGAAAAGGATCAAAGGATCATGCGTCTGTATCTGGATGAAAAGGGAAAGGCCTGCATTGAACATGTAAAGGAAGTGGCCATGCAGATGGATGAAATCATGTTCCGCGGCATCAGTCAGGAAGAGAAGCTTCTTTTGCGAAGAATTATGATTCAGATTTTTGACAACTTAAAAGAAGAACCAAGGTTTCATACATCGGGAGAAAGCAAAACAGAGAGATAAGGCAGGAAAGGAGAGCGTATGAAAAATCTATTTAAATTTATCGGACATTACTGGAAAGCGGTCATCGCGATTGTTGCGATACTGGCAGTACAGGCTTATTGTGACCTGTCACTTCCAGCTTATACATCCGATATTGTCAACGTGGGAATCCAGCAGGGCGGAATTGAAGATAAAGTGCCGGCTGCGATTTCAGAAGAAGAGTGGAATAAGGTGATGTTGTTTGTATCACAAAAGGACCAGGACACGGTGAAGGATGCATATGAAAAAGACGAGAGTTCTTATGATAAGACCGCCTTCGTTTTGAAGGATTTCGTCAAGGAAGATGAGACAGCGCTGAAGAAAGTAGAAGATGTTTTAGCGCTTCCGATGATGGTAACTTCCGGTTTTGAGTCCGGAAGCAAGCAGACTCAGAAAATGGAGAAGGAACTGAAAAAACAGATTCCAAAGGAGATGCTCACAGAAGATACTACGGTGTTTGATATTTTACAGATGATGCCGCAGGAATCCAGAGAGGAACTGGTAAAAGAGATCAAAAAAGAAATGAAAGACATGCCGGATATGATTCTGGAGCAGGCAGCAGTAAGTTATGCAAGGAATGCATATCAGGATCTGGGTATGGATGTAGATCAGATGCAGTATCACTATCTGTTTACTACGGGCGGTAAGATGATCGCACTTGCGTTTCTTGGAATGGCAGCCAGTGTTTTAGTCTGTTATCTGGCTTCACGGGTGGGAGCAAGAGTCGGACGGGATCTCAGAGGAAGAGTGTTCCGAAAGGTAGTTGGATTTTCCAACAACGAATTTGATCATTTTTCGACTGCATCATTGATTACAAGGAGTACCAATGATATTCAGCAGGTACAGTTTTTGGCAGTTATGGTTCTGCGAATGGTATTGTATGCACCGATTCTCGCGTTGGGCGGTGTTTATAAGGTATTTCAGACCAATGTTTCAATGTCCTGGATCATTGCACTTGCGGTGATTTTGATCTTTTGTGTGGTGTTGGTGCTGTTTGTTGCGGCAATGCCAAAGTTCAAAACATTGCAGAAACTGGTAGACAGGCTGAATCTGGTGACAAGAGAAATTCTGACCGGGCTTTCAGTGATTCGAGCATTCAGTACAGAAAAGCATGAAGAAGAGCGGTTCGACACAGCTAACAAAAACCTGACGAGAACGAATTTGTTTGTTAACCGTGCGATGACATTTATGATGCCGACGATGATTCTGATCATGAATGGTGTTTCTGTTCTGATCGTATGGAACGGGGCACATGGAATCAGTGACGGTCAGATGCAGGTTGGAGATATGATGGCATTTATTCAGTATACGATGCAGATTATTATGGGATTCCTGATGATCTGTATGATTTCGATCATGCTTCCAAGAGCGGGAGTGTCTGCAGATCGTATTCAGGAAATTCTGACAAGTGAGACGGTGATCGATGATCCGAAAGAAGCAAAGGCATTCTGTAAAGAAGAAGCAGGTGTCCTGAAGTTTGATCATGTGTCATTCCGTTATCCGGGAGCAGACGAAGATGTACTCCATGATATTCATTTTACGGCAAGGCCGGGAGAGACGACAGCGATTATCGGAAGTACCGGAAGCGGAAAATCCACACTGGTCAATCTGATCCCGCGATTTTATGATGTGACGGAAGGAACGATCACCCTGGATGGTGTGGATATCAGAGAAGTATCCCAGCATACGCTGCGTGATAAGATTGGATATGTTCCGCAGAAAGGTGTTCTGTTTTCCGGAGATATTGCTTCCAATATTTTGTTTGGAAATCCGGATGGAGGAGAAGCTGTGATGAAGGAAGCAGCACAGATCGCACAGGCGGAAGAGTTTATCGAAGCAAAATCAGAGAAATATCACAGTCATATAGCACAGGGCGGTTCGAATGTATCAGGAGGACAGAAGCAGAGGCTTTCCATTGCAAGAGCAATTGCAAAACGTCCAGAATTGTTTATTTTTGATGACAGCTTTTCGGCGCTTGACTATAAGACAGATGTTGCACTTAGAAAAGCGTTGAAGAAAAAGACTGCACAGAGCACGGTGCTGATCGTAGCACAGCGTATCAGCACAATCCTTCATGCAGAGCAGATTATTGTATTAGATGAAGGAAAGATCGCCGGAATCGGAACGCATAGAGAACTTTTGGATTCGTGTGAAGTGTATCGTCAGATTGCGGCTTCACAGCTTTCTGAGGAAGAGTTAGATTTGAACGGAAAGGGGGCAGAGGCAAATGCCTAGACATGGACATATGGGGCCGGGCGGCGCCAATGAGAAAGCAAAAGACTTTAAGGGAACGCTGAAAAAGCTTCTTCATTATATGAGTGTCTTTAAAGTACAGATGGCATTTATTGTGATTTTTGCAATCTGTGGAACCGTTTTTGATATTGTAGGACCGAAGATTTTAGGAAAGGCCACAACAGAGATTTATAATGGTCTGGTCAGTAAAGTGTCAGGCGGCAGTGGAATGGACTTTGGGAGAATTGGGCAGATTCTTCTGATGACATTGGGATTATATCTGATCAGCGCATTGTGTTCGTTTATCCAGGGCTATCTGATGACGGGAGTTTCCCAGAAAACAACATACCGTTTGCGTAAGGAGATTTCCGAGAAGATCAATCGGATGCCGATGAATTATTTTGATACAAAGCCGGTCGGAGAAGTACTCTCCAGAGTGACCAATGATATTGATACGCTGGGACAGAGTCTGAACCAGAGTGCGACACAGATGATCACGTCCGTGACAACATTGATCGGAGTACTGGCAATGATGCTTTCCATCAGCCCGTTGATGACATTGGCGACGCTGGTAATCCTGCCGGTCTCTATGATCCTGATTTCATTTGTGATGAAGCATTCACAGAAATATTTCCGCGGACAGCAGGAATATCTGGGAAATGTGAATGGGCAGGTGGAAGAAATCTACAGTGGACATAATATCATCAAAGCCTTCAATAAAGAGGAAGATGTGATTCGTGAGTTTGATACAACCAATGACAGGCTTTATGATTCCGCATGGCGTTCTCAGTTTTTTTCCGGGATGATGATGCCGATCATGCAGTTTATCGGAAATCTCGGATATGTGGTGGTTGCGATTCTGGGAGGATTTCTGGCGATCAGAAAGACAATTGAAGTAGGAGATATTCAGTCTTTTATTCAGTATGTGAAACGTTTTACACAGCCGATCCAGCAGATCGCACAGGTTGCGAACATGCTGCAGATGACGGCGGCGGCGTCCGAGAGAGTGTTTGAATTCCTGGAGGAAGAAGAGGAAGATCAGACTGTGGAGCATCCGGTATCGGTAGAAAATCTGGAAGGAAATGTAAGCTTTGATCATGTTCATTTTGGATACAATGCGGATAAGATCATTGTCAATGACTTCTCAGCAGAAGTAAAAGAGGGGCAGAAAATTGCAATTGTAGGGCCGACCGGAGCAGGAAAGACGACGATGATCAAATTGCTGATGCGTTTCTATGACGTAGATGAAGGAAAGATCCTGGTGGATGGAAAAGACATCCGGGAAGTATCCAGACATGCGCTCAGAAGCAGCTTTGGCATGGTACTGCAGGATACCTGGATCAAGAGCGGAACCGTGAGAGACAACATCTGTTTTGGAAAGCCGGATGCAACTGATGAAGAGATCATCTGTGCGGCGAAAGAAGCAAGAAGCTGGGAATTCATCCGCAGACTTCCGAAAGGTCTGGATACGGTGCTCCATGAAGACAGCATCAGCCAGGGACAGAAACAGCTTCTGTGTATCACAAGAGTCATGCTCTGTCTGCCGCCGATGCTGA
>OHII01000650.1_pt1 | contig 10913 bp, 9 predicted proteins | sample 1568341 | NCBI WGS metagenome assembly OHII01 (sample SAMEA3879548, study PRJEB24766) | human gut metagenome | biome: human-associated habitat; feature: feces | place: USA | collected 1985/1987
ATGGGGCTGCATCAGATGTTTCCTTGCCCTTTCCGCCCTCACCAGAAGGCGGCGCACTTGTTCTTGTTTCATCATGGTTCATGCTTCCTTTCTCTATTCCAGTTCAAACTGGCCTGTGTACAGTTTATAATACCGTCCTCTCTGGTCAATCAGTTCTTCGTGGCTTCCGCGCTCTATGATTTCTCCCTTTTCCAGCACCATAATGGCCTTGGAGTTGCGGACCGTGGACAGCCTGTGGGCGATGACGAAGACAGTGCGCCCGTCCATCAGCGCATCCATACCCTTTTCAATGAGTTTTTCCGTCCGGGTGTCAATGGAGCTGGTGGCCTCATCCAGAATCAGCACAGGCGGGCGGGAGATGGCTGCCCTTGCAATGGCCAGGAGCTGGCGCTGGCCCTGGGACAGGTTGGCGCCGTCGCTGTGAAGGGGCGTGTCATATCCCTGGGGCAGCCGCCGGATAAAGGAGTGGGCATTGGCTACCTTGGCCGCGTTTACCACGTCCTCGTCTGTGGCATCCAGCCGTCCGTAACGTATATTGTCCGCTATGGTTCCGGTGAACAGGTGGGTATCCTGGATTACCATGGAAAGGGAACGGCGCAAATCGTCCTTTTTAATGGTTCTTATGTCAATGCCGTCATAGGTTATGGTTCCCTGCTGTATTTCGTAGAAACGGTTTACCAGATTGATGATAGTGGTCTTTCCGGCGCCGGTGGAACCCACAAACGCGATTTTCTGCCCCGGTTTCGCATAAAGGCTGATGCCGTTCAGAATGGTTTTCTCCGGCGTGTATCCGAACACAACCTGGTCGAAACGCACATCCCCCTTAAGGGGAATGAGACGAAAGCCGGACTGGGAGCCGGTATGGGGCTCTGCCATATCAGCCGGACCTTGGTGCGGCACCTTCCAGGCGAAACAGTGGGTGAATTCCCTGCATTCTTCCCAGCCGCCCTGGTCGTTCCTGCACACATTACACAGCGTCACAGTGCCTTCGTCCGGTTCCTGGGTCTCGTTCATCATATCAAAAATACGTTCGGCTCCGGACAGGGCAGCCAAAAGAAAGTTAATCTGCTGGGTAAACTGGTTCATGGGCATGGCGCTCTGGCGCACATACACCAGATAGGACGCCAGGGTCCCCAAATCCGTTAACCCTGACAGGACGAACAGGCCGCCCACACAGGCTGACAGGGCATAGTTGACATAAGACAGGGCCACAATGGTGGGAACCGTCATGCCGGAATAGGTCAGGGCCCTGGTGGCCGCTGTCCGGAACGCCTCGTTGCGGCGGCAGAATTCCTCGTAGTCCTGCGCCTCATGGTTAAACACCTTTTCCACCTTCTGGCCGGCCACCATCTCCTCCACAAAGCCGTTGATGCTTCCCAGATACTTCTGCTGCTGGATAAAATACTTCCTGCTCCTTTTTCCATTATAACGGATGAACAAAACCATGAGAAGCAGAAAAATCATGACAATGAGGGAAAGGCGCCAGTCCAGCACCAGCAGCATGGTGATGGTCCCTGTTATGGTTATGAAGCTCTGTATCATCATGGCAAAGCTGTTGTTAAGGGCTTCGCTGATGGTATCCACATCGTTGGTAAAACGGCTCATCAGCTCCCCGTGGGTATGGGCGTCAAAGTAGGTCAGGGGAAGGCGCTGAGTGTGCCGGAACAGGTCGGAGCGGATTTCGCTCACCACCTTCTGGGAAATATGGACCATCATCTGATTGTAGGCATAACAGGAGAGTGCGCCGCACAGGTACAGCCCTCCCATGACCAGCAGCATGTTTACAAGCCCCGGTATGTCGCCCGGGAGAATGAAACGGTTGATGACTGGTTTTAACATGTATGTTCCTGAAATGCTGGACAGGGCGCTGATGGCCACCAGGAGGGCGATGACCAGCATATACCACTTGTGCCGGCCCAGGTAGCCGAACATCTGCTTTAAGGTCCGTCCGGTATCCTTGGGACGGTTATAATTTGCTATTCTTGCCATTACAGATTCGCCCCTTCCTGCTGAGAATGATAGATGTCCTGATAAATCTGGTTGGAAGCCAGCAAGGTTTCGTGGCTGCCGACCGCGTTCACCCGTCCGTCCTCCAGTATGATGATTTGGTCTGCGTGGGCAACGGAGGATATGCGCTGGGCAATGATGATTTTAGTTGTATCCGGCATGCTCTTTGCCAGTCCGTCCCGGATTTTGGCCTCTGTGGCCGTATCAACCGCGCTGGTGGAATCATCCAGAATCAGCACCCTGGGAGACTTTAGGATGGCCCTGGCAATGCAGAGTCTCTGCTTCTGTCCGCCCGACACATTGACGCCTCCCTGGCCCAGCTCTGTTTCATATCCACGCTCCAGGCGGTCGATGAATTCATCCACGCAGGCAATGCGGCAGGCCTCCTCGATTTCCTGGTCCGTGGCTGTTTCCCTGCCCCAGCGCAGGTTATCCTTTACTGTCCCGGAAAACAGGGTGTTTTTCTGGAGCACCATGGCAATGGAATCCCTCAGCCCTTTAAGGGAGTATTCCCGGACCGGGCGGCCGTCTATATAAACAGTGCCTTTGGTGACATCATAGAGCCTGGGAATCAGTTGCACCAGCGTACTCTTGGCAGCGCCTGTCTGGCCGATGATGCCCACGGTCTGCCCCGGCTTTATATGGAAGGAAATGTCTGAGAGCACATATTCGGCAGCCTCCTGATTGTATTTAAAGTACACATTCTCAAACCGGATATCACCGTGCTTTACTTCCAGGGTGCTGGACGCATCCTCCCTGATGTCGATTTCCTCATCCATGACCTGCGAGATACGCTTCCAGGAAGCCAGGGCCCTGGTGGTCATCAGGAACACATTGGAGAACATCATCAGGGAATTTAAAACCTGCATCACATAGCTCAGGAAACCGGTGAGCTCGCCCACCTTCACGCCGCCTATGGTGACCAGCCTGCCTCCGAACCACAGGATGCACAGGATGGTGGAGTACATGACTAACTGCATGGCCGGCATGTTGAGGACTGCCAGGCGGAAGGCTTTTTCCGCTGTGAACTGCAGATTGTAATTGACCTCCTCGAATTTCTGGATTTCATAATCGCCCCGGACATAGGATTTCACCACACGGATGGCGGTCAGGTTTTCCTGAATGATGCGGTTTACCATGTCGATGGCGCCCTGCATCACGCTGTACAGGGGGCGCACATGGCTGATGATGAAAAACAGCAGCACACCCAGAACAGGGGCAGCCACCAGAAACACCAGTGCCAGCTGCGGATTGATGTAAAAGGAAGCGGCCATGGCGGTGAGCATCATGACCGGTGAGCGGAAAGCGGGCCGCATGCCTGTGGCAACAGAGTTTTGTATGGTGGTTACGTCGCTGGTAAGGCGGGTCACCAGGGAAGAACTGCTGAAATGGTCTGTGTTGGCAAAGGAAAACTGCTGCAGCTTTGCAAACTCCGCCTTGCGGATTTCGGCTCCCAGTCCCTGGCCGCACCGGGCCGAGAACATGGCGGAGCCCTGGCCCAGCACAAGGGAGATAAGGGCAAAGAGAACCATCTGCAGCCCTTTCATCAGGATATAATGGCGGTCCCCGGTGGCTACGCCCACATCCACAATGGAAGCCATGACCAGCGGGATGATTAACTCAAACACGGTCTCGGCTTCTATACAGAAAACAGCCATGACCGCATCCCTTTTGTAAGGCTTCAGATAAGATAAAAATTCCTTCATTCCGGAATCCTCCTTCATTGAATTGTCACATCAGTCATATAAATGCATTAACAACAATTGCACATACAACTATTGTATGCTCATGTGTTGAAAATGTCAATTGTGTTGTGATATACTTTTAGATATGCGTAAGAAGGTAGTTGAGAATGTATTTGAGAATGTAATGGGGAATGTAATACAGACCTAAGAAAAAGAGGAGAAAAACATGAGAAGGATGATTTCTGTGCCGCTTATACTGGCGGCTGCCGCCGCGCTGTCTTTCCTGCCGGTACAGGACTGCCTGGCCTATGGGCCGGGAGACAGCTGGTATTATGACCATTACCGCAGGGGCGGCCCCGGTGTGGAGTATGATTATGGGACTGCGCCGTCAGGGACCTATGATTACGGCGGCCCGTCGGCGCCTCAGGGCAATGCCCAGGTTACCACAGATAATACGGTCAGGGCTTACCCAGGCTTTAATACCAATGTGCCGGATACGTCCACGGCCCAGTTTGATCCCGGATACTGGTGGGATCCCAATGATGAAGACTGGGAAGACTGGGGCGACTGGGACGATGACGACTGGTGGTATTACAATGGAGGGCCCGGGGTCCAGTACGGCCAGGGCTGGAGATACAGTCCGGGGGGCTGGTGGTTCCAGCTCTGCGGCGGCAGCTGGCTGTCCGGGGGCTGGCAGCTGATACATAACCGCTGGTACCGCTTTGACCAGAACGGATATATGCTGACGGGATGGTTCACGGACAGCGACGGAAACCGGTATTATCTGAATCCTCTGGATGACGGCACCCTGGGCATGATGCGCACGGGCTGGCAGATGATAGACGGTCAGCTTTATTATTTCAATACCCAGTCCGACGGTACCATGGGACGGCTGTTTGTGAATACCACAACCCCGGACGGCTATGTGGTGGGAGCGGACGGGGCTTTAATCCGGTAGCTATTCCAGGGGCCGGACACTGTCCTGCTCGATCAGTTCCACAGGGGTCAGTACCTTGACGGTCAGCACCTCATAGTCGTCAATCTGCTGAAACAGCATTCTGGACGCTGTCTGGGCCATAAGGGGCGCATGGATTTCCACGGTGGTAATCTTGGGCATGGAGTATTTTGCCTGGTCCGAGTTGTCGTATCCGATGACGCTGATGTCATCCGGAACCCTGAGGCCGGCCTGGTGGATGGCCTGGATGGCCCCCAGGGCCAGACGGTCGTTAAAGGCCACCAGGGCAGTGGGATAGACGGTATTTTTGGCCAGCATCTGCTCCACGGCAGCCAGCCCTGCCTCAAATTCCCAGGAAGTGCCGCCCAGGCAGAATTCATTTTTTAAGGATAGTCCGGCCTCCCGCAGGGCTGTCACGCAGCCCCGCCAGCGCTCGTTGTTGGTGGTGTAGCGGCTGTTGCCGTTGATGATGCCGATGGATTTGTGTCCCCGTTCAATGAGATACCGGCATGCGGTGTAGGTCCCGCTGAAGTTGTCGGACAGAATGGACGGCATGCGCTCATAGTAACTGTTTATCAGTATGGAAGGAATCCTTAACTCCAGGGCCCGGTCCAGATGGCGGTGGGACACGTTGCTCACAAAGAAGATGCCGGAAAATCCATTGGCCTGCACCAGTTCGTCGAAATGATCCGTCTCGTCCAGGGTGGAGTAAACCAGGGTATACCCCAGCTTCTGGCATTCCTTTTCCGCACGGTAGAACAGCTGGGAATAAAAGGGCTGGGTAATGCGGGAACTGTTGTTATCCCCTCTTGGAAGAAGGAAGGCAATGGGGCCGTTCCTCCGCTCCGGGCGCAGCACGGGACGAGACTGAGTCTGTTTCTGGTCCGGCCTCCACACCACCACGGTCCCCTTACCGGCCCTCTTTTCAACCAGCCCGTCATCCACCAAAAGCTGGAGCGCCTTGCGGACCGTTGTCCGGTCCACCTGGTATGTCTCTCCAATCTCGCGTTCCGAGGGAAGCAGGGCGTCCCTTAAATACTCACCGTTCTGTATTCTGTCTTTTAAATCCTGATACACCTTTTTATATAAAAAAGTCTTGCTTTCTTTCTGGCTCATTCTCTGGCTCACAATGGTTCCTCCGTTCTTTTACATACCTCATGTTGTATTTTTTATATTATCACGGAACCCATGAAATCACAAGCCGGAACCTGCCATAAGCCGTAACCAGCCGTAAGCCGTAACCTGCGGTAAGCCGTAACCTGCTGTCTGCCGGTTATTCAGCCATGGCCTTTTCAAAGGCATCTCTCATGAGCTGCTCCGTCAGAGGGCAGGGGTTGCAGGTAATATGGCCTGTGGTCTTTTTCACTGTCTCAATGATGAAATCCATATCAGGAGTTTCTGTGATGTAGGGAGCCAGGGAAACAGGGGCGTTGATTTCCCTGCGTATTTCCCTGACGCGGCGGATGGCGTTCAGGGCGTTTTCGCGGTCCGTACAGCCTGCTTTGGAAACGCCCAGGGCCTTTGCCACATTGGCGTATCTGGACTCGGCGTAATCCAGGTTCAGTTCCATGGAGCCGGGAAGGAAGATGGAGCAGGCATCGCCGTGAGGGATTTTGTACATTGCGCCCAGGGGCTGCGCCATGATATGGGCAATGCCGATTCCGGCAGTTATGGCAAGCCCTCCCAGATAGCTGCCCAGCATCATATTGCCCCTTGCTTCCAGGTCCCCGGGATTCTGGCATGCATCTTTCAGGCTTTGGTTGATAAGCTCAATTGCCTTCAGGCCGTACATCTCGGTCAGGGGGCTGGCATTGAGGGAAACGTAGGATTCAATGGCATGGCTCAGGGCATCCATGCCGGTTGCGGCCGTTATCTTTGCCGGAAGACCTGTGGTGAGGGAGGGATCCAGGATTACAATGTCCGCAATCATGGTGGTGTGGTAAAGGCTCTTTTTCAGACCGTTGTAGTTGTTGAGCACAACGCTTGTCTTAGTTGCCTCGGCCCCGGTGCCGGAGGTGGTGGGAACAGCGATGAACAGGGGAGGAACAGCGGTTACCTGCTTTCCGTTCATCTGGTAATCCTCCACATTGCCGCCATTCACGGCCAGCATGCCGATGGCCTTGGCCGTGTCAATGACGCTGCCGCCTCCAAGAGCCAGGGTGCAGTCACAGTGCTGGTCCAGGAAAATGTCCCTGCCTCCGTTAATCATGTGCAGATCCGGCTCGCCTGCTACCTTGTCATAGCATACATGCTCAATGCCCGCTTCTGTCAATGCCCGGGCTATCCTTATGTAACTGTCCGCGCTGCTGCTGTAGGCGGCAAAAAATACCTTCCTGCACCCGTACCATTTTAAAAGTCCGGGAATTTCACTGATTTTGTTTTCTCCAAAAATGACCTGACGGTTGTTCACGATTTCAAACATAATATGAATCCTCCTGCTATGTGTTTTGTTGTTTACATGGTTAAAAGATACATGTAGGTAATGAATGTAAAAATGTTATGGGATAATAATACAACATGTTGTATTTTGTTATGCCTTAATGATAAACCTGAAAATGAGAAAAGTCAATAGCAAATTGCGAAAAAAAGCAAATAAAACTACAACTGGTAGTATTGAAGCGATTTGCATTATTAAGGAAACAATACATTTTCTATAAAAAATCTGAAAAAACCCTTGTAAAAACATACAACATGTGCTATTATTTGAGGCAAGAGGGGATAGTGTAAAAGTAAAACATACAACAAGTTGTATCAAAACAACTGACAGGAGGAATATTTCATGAGAAAGAGATATCTGCTGGCCATGGGTTTGCTGGCCATGGGACTGGCCTGTAGCGGATGCTCCAAGAGCAGCGGACAGCTGGACGGGGGAATCATAAGAATCGCTTACAATCAGGCGCCCACCCATCCTCATTACCAGGCGCTGGAACGCGCAGGGGAGAGGTTTAAGGAGGCCACCGGTGGGAGATATGAGTTTTTGATTTATCCCAATGAGGTGCTGGGGGACCAGAGAGCCACCCTGGAGCTGATACAAAACGGGGCAATCCAGATGGCCATTGTCAATAATGCCATGGTGGAGAATTATAACAAGGATTTTTCAATCCTGGGACTTCCTTATATATTTGATTCCCAGGAACACCAGAAGGAAGTATTTACCTCCGGCATCCTGGACCCGCTGTTTGAGTCCACCAAGGAAGAGGGCTTTGAGGTCATGGCGGCTTACACCGCTGGATCCAGGAATGTGTATACCGGCAAACCCATTGAGACGCCGAAAGACCTGGACGGCATGAAGATACGTGTCATGGAATCACCTACCATGGTTGCAATGATGAAATACATGGGAGGTGTGGGAACTCCCATGAGTCAGGGCGAGGTGTACACGGCCATTCAGCAGGGGGTTCTGGACGGCGGCGAGAACAATGAGATTACATATGTGGACCTGAAGCATTACGAGGTTGCTCCTGTATTTTCCAAAACCCAGCATGTGATGATACCCGACCTGGTGATTGCGGAAAGCGCATATCTGGAGCGCATGAAGCCGGAGGATCGGGAGCTTCTGACGCAGATCCTGGAAGACTCTGTGGAGGATGAGTTTAATCTCTGGAATGAACAGATTGAGACGGCCAAGGAATCTGCCAGGGAACATGGAGTCACCTTTGTGGATGTGGATATCAAACCGTTCCAGGAAAACTGCAAAAAGCTTCATGAGGAGGCCACCAGCGATTCTGTCTTTGGGAAGGAACTGTACGACGGGATTCGGGCGCTGGCCAGATAGATGAGGATATAACAGGAGGATATGACATGGAGAAGATGAAGAAACTGTTTGACCGGGTCCTGGAAGTGAGCTGTATCGCCCTTATGTCGGTGATGACCATTCTGGTCACTTATCAGGTGATTACCCGCTATATTTTCAATAAGCCCAGTGCTGTCAGCGAGGTTCTGGCAAGGTATATGTTTGTGTGGATGGTGCTTTTGTGCGCTGCCTATGTGTTTGGATTAAGGGAGCATATGAACATTCCCTTTGTAAAGGACAAGCTTCCGCCCCGGGGAAGAATCGTGTGCGACATTGCCGGGGAAATCATCATTGCCCTGTTCGGACTGGGAGTGATGGCAGCCGGAGGCTACATGGGCGCAGTGCGCCAGATGGGCCAGATGGATTCCGCCCTCCAGGTATCCATGGGAATTATTTACGGAGCCATCCCGCTCAGCGGAATCAGCATTGTGTTTTATTTTTTCTACAATGTCACGGCACTTATGAAGGAATTTAAAAACACGGCGTGCAGTAAGGAGGAAGCGTAATGGATGTTGCTGTTATAGCAGGAATTATAATGATTATTTCGGTGGTTGTCATGCTGGTAATGGGAGTGCCCATCGGCATCAGTATCGGTATGTCGTCGGCGCTGGCCATGATTACCATACTTCCCTTTGGTCCGGGCATCGTGACCTGCGCCCAGAAGATGTTTACTGGTGTGAACTCATTTTCACTGCTGGCCATCCCCTTCTTTATCCTGGCCGGCAACATTATGAACAACGGCGGCATCGCCATACGGCTGGTTAACTGTGCAAGGCTTATCAGCGGACGCCTGCCCGGCTCCCTGGCCCAGACCAATATTGTGGCCAATATGCTGTTCGGCGCCATCAGCGGAAGCGGAACAGCCGCAGCCGCAGCCATCGGCGGCACCATGGCTCCTATTGAACTGGAAGAAGGATATGACAAGGATTATGTGGCTGCGGTCAATATTGCGTCAGCCCCCACCGGACAGCTGATTCCGCCAAGCAACACGCTGATTGTGTACGCCACTGTGGCGGGCAGCGTATCCGTGGCAGCTCTGTTCATGGCAGGTTACATACCGGGCATTGCCTGGGGTATTTCCCTGATGTTTATTGCGGGATACATGGCAAAAAAGAGGGGGTACGTGTCAACCTTTTCCGTGACTCCCAAAGAAGCGCTCAAGGTGCTGTGGGATGCCCTGCCCAGCCTGCTCTTAATTATCATTGTAATCGGCGGTATTCTGAAAGGCGTGTTTACTGCCACGGAAGGTTCTGCCATCGCGGTGGTTTATGCCCTGATTTTAAGCCTTTGCTACCGCTCCCTGAAAATAAAAGACCTGCCGTCCATTATATTGAGTTCCTGCAAGACCACCTGTATTGTTATTTTTATGATTGGCGTGTCATCCATTATGTCATGGGTCATGGCCTATACCATGATTCCCACTGCCATTGCCAACGCCATGCTGTCCCTCAGCAGCAATAAGTATGTGATTCTGCTGCTGATGAACGTGATTCTCCTGGTGGTGGGAACCTTTATGGACCCGACGCCGGCCGTGCTGATTTTTACGCCTATATTCCTGCCCATCTGCCAGAGCTTTGGCATGGACCCGGTGCAGTTCGGCATCATGATTGTATTTAACCTGTGTATCGGCACCATTACACCGCCGGTTGGGGTGATTCTGTTTACGGGGTGCAAGGTGGTGGGAATATCCATTGAGGGTGTAATTAAGACACTGCTTCCCTTTTTTGCGGCCATTGCAGTGGTGCTTCTGCTGGTAACCTATGTGCCGGCCATGTCCATGTGGATTCCGTCCATGCTGGGACTGGTGAAGTAGCGGATATTTGTTATGAAACAGGTATGGGATTGACACAATAAAATGGAGGATAAATAAAAATGAACGATTGTTTTTACTGTGAAAACGGAGAGAAATTAAACAGCCTGATGATTGAGGTGTGCAAACTGGACTATTCCACGGTGTACCTGAACCGCGACCAGAAGCATAAGGGAAGATGCATTGTGATGTTTAAGGACCACAAGACAGAGTATTTTCAGCTGACCCAAGAGGAAAACAGGGGATATTTTGCAGAGCTGGCAAAGACAGCCCAGGCTGTCTGGAACCTGTATCATCCTGATAAAATCAATTATGCCACCTTTGGGGACGGCGTGCCCCATGTACATGTACACGTGGTTCCCAAATACAAGGGCGGACTTCAGTGGGGGGAGGCGTTCCATGATGATGTGGAGAAAGTGCTTCTCTCGGAGGAGGAATATCAGGAGATGGCAAAAGCGCTGCGGGAAGAGATCTGTAAGCCTGCATAATCCCCTGTGAAAGCCGGAAAACCCCGGCGCCTGTGGCAAGCAGGCGCCGGGGTTTTCTGTTTTTGTCGTATGGTAACTTTAAGACCAGAAGCAATTTTTTCTTTTGTATCCTTATTTATATGGTAACTGTATGGTAATCCCTCTCTTTTGTATCTTGGTTCAATGCCTGGGATCC
>OHII01000657.1_pt1 | contig 10815 bp, 9 predicted proteins | sample 1568341 | NCBI WGS metagenome assembly OHII01 (sample SAMEA3879548, study PRJEB24766) | human gut metagenome | biome: human-associated habitat; feature: feces | place: USA | collected 1985/1987
TGGCGGACACGTCGGAGGGATACTGCGCCAGGGCTCTCAAAGGAATTGAGGAGGCGGCCAGTGCCCTGGAGTACCAGATTGTGGTTGGAAACAGCGGTCTCGCTTTCCAGCATGAGAAGGATTATGTGGAACGCATGCTCAGGCTGGGGGTTGACGGTTTTATAGTCCAGTCCACCTACCGTTTCGGTATGCTGGCCTCAGACCTGGAAAAAAAGAAAAAGCCCATCGTATACCTGGATGCCAAGCCCTATGATTTTAAGGGACGGTATGTAAAAAGCAACAATTATGACTGCGTATACCAGGTGATTTCGGAATGCATCAAGAAGGGATATGAGAACTTTCTCATGATTTCCGACGGCGACTCCAATATCAGCGCGGGTTTTGAGAATACCCAGGGATATAAGGATGCCATACAGGACGCCTGGAAGGAGGGCGCCACCCAGTATCTCCAGGAGGGCGTGAAGTCCGATCAGGTGTATGAAATGCTGAAGGACCAGATTGACCTGAAAAAAAAGACGCTGATTTATGTTGCCAGTCCGGGACTTTTGCAGGTGGTGTATCAGGCGATCCGCAGGTACCCGGATTATATGAGGCTGTTTCCTGACACGCTGGGCCTTATCGGCTTTGACGCGGAGGGATGGACCAGAATGACGACCCCAACCATTTCCGCCATCATTACGCCTGCTTATCAGGAAGGGGTCAGGGCCATGGAAGAGCTGGCCGACATCCTGGACGGCAAGAAAACAGACGGGGAAGTGGTGTTTAAGAATATAGTCAAGTGGAGGGAAACCACACTTTGACCTTTTGATTTTCGGCTTCTGTTTTTTGCCGGGGCGGAATCGTCTATGATGGAATGGAGACCCTGACAGATGCAAAACGGGCTGAGGGGAGTACCGTTAGGCCGTTTCCTGTCATCCCAGGTTGAGCAGGGACAATGTTTACGTTGTTTCCAGGGTGGCCGTAAAATATTTATCAATTGTTTAGAAAGAAGTCAGAGTTTTTTAAATATAAATGTTACACAGTCTGCTATACTTGTAGAAAACAAAAGAAACGGACTGGACAAAGAATGAAATTCTGGGCTTACTTTTTAATTCCCGTATACACGGTTTTATTTACAAGAGGATATAATTGGTTTACCACCAATTTTTCGGTTATCGGCAATTTTTTTGACAGGAAAAAGTCATTTTTCCTGTGGGGAGTTCTGGTGGGAAGTTATTTTTATATGATACACCGGAATATAAAATCCCGTGCAGCGCTGCACCCAATCTGCGCCAGATTGATTCCGGCTGCACTGGTACTGTTGTTCTGCGCCATTACGACGCCCTACCTTCCGGAGGAATTGCCCCTCAAATCTGTACTGCATATCGTATTTGCATTTTTATCCGCGGTGCTGGTGCTTTTGTACCTGCTTTGGATAATCCGGACCAGGTATCAGACAGAGCCAGGAGCATACAGGCTGTTTCTGTATGGATGGGGAGCCATTGTGGGGGTGTCCGTAATCCTTTTGGCGGTGGCCGGAATCATCAGCAGCGCCCTGGAGATTTATGTGACTCTGACATCCGTTGCCATGGCGCAGCGTCTGGCTTGCAGGGTTGCCGTACAGGAGGAAATGCCGGACAGCGGGGGAAACACATCCTCAGAAGGTTCCAGGGGGAAGTCCCTGGGAAAACGCCGCAATCATCTATTGACATAAAAAAGGGATTTACATATAATAAGGCTAGAAAAACGTGCTTTTCCAGTGGATATACACGAATTCAGCCACAAAGAGAGAGTATATGGCACAGAGGTGTTATGACTCTCTCTTTCAATATCAGGGAGGATTTTTATGCCAGTATTTGATTTTAGCGACACACCAAAAAAGGAAGAAGAGCCACAGTGCACTTACACGGTATATTGCTCCAATGAGCCGGCGGCTTCTCCTGAGAAGCCCATGTTTGTTCTGGATAACAGCAGCCGGGCCTGGAAACACCATTCCTGCGGCGTTTTCACCAACCAGGCCAAGCGGACCGCTTTCGAGTTCAAGGAGGAGGACGGGACTGTCAGCGCGGATATCCTGCAGGTTGACGCCCGCTTCACCAGCCTGCTGCGCTGGCTGGGGGAAAACCATATTAGTGTCCGATTGTCCGGTCAGAACCGTGGGGACGGATACGCGGTCTATAAGATTCGGGAGGTGGCCTTTGGAGGAGGGACCAAGCTGTCTGCGGAGGACGGTTTTCTCCAGTTTATGATTGAAAGGCTGCTGGCAAGCAGCGCGCCGGAGACAGAACTGGCAGAGGAGGACCAGGAGGAAATCGGGGACGACATGAAGCTGACCAGTATTCAGAGCCTTACTGATTTCATGAACTGCGCCGGCAGGACGCTGCCGGACAATATACGGATTTGGGCCCGCAGGAACCTGGCGGTGGCCCGCTCCCATGAAGTGACTCCGGAGGAGAGGCGCCATGCCCAGCGCGCCCTTTCCATCATGATGAACATTCAGTGGAAGAATCACTATTTTGAATCCATTGATCCCGTGGAGGCCCGCAGGATTCTGGATGAGGAACTGTACGGCATGGAACGGGTCAAGCAGAGAATCATAGAGACCATCATACAGATTAACCGCACCCATACGCTTCCTGCATACGGCATGCTGCTGGTTGGCCCGGCAGGTACCGGAAAGTCACAGATTGCCTATGCGGTAGCCAGGATATTAAAGCTTCCGTGGACAACCCTGGATATGAGCTCTATCAATGACTCGGAACAGCTCACCGGCAGTTCCCGCATTTATTCCAATGCAAAACCCGGAATCATCATGGAAGCATTCTCTATGGCGGGTGAATCCAATCTTGTCTTTATCATCAACGAACTGGACAAGGCGTCATCGGGAAAAGGAAACGGCAATCCCGCCGATGTGCTGCTGACCCTCCTGGACAATCTGGGATTTACGGACAATTACATAGAGTGTATGATACCCACCGGCGGCGTGTATCCCATTGCCACTGCCAACGATAAGAGCCAAATCAGCGCGCCTCTCATGTCGCGTTTTGCGGTGATTGATATTCCGGATTATACGCCGGAGGAGAAGAAAATTATATTTTCAAAGTACGCCATGCCAAAGGTTTTAAAGCGCATGGGGCTGCATGAAAATGAGTGTGTGGTGACAGAAGATGCACTTGACGCTGTCATTGAAAAATACGCGGACACCACAGGCATCCGGGATCTGGAACAGGCCGCGGAGCATATGGCCGCCAATGCCCTTTACCAGATAGAAGTGGACAATGTGGCTGCGGTGGTGTTTGACGGGGATATGGTGAGAGGGCTGCTGGGGTAAAGGTGTGTTCCTGCTCAGAGCAGAACAGGGAGGAGCGTATCCAGATTCGCTGTGCAATCAAAGGATTGGGGAGGGAAATAGTATGTATTATACAACAGATTATGTATCGCCGGTTGGCCGGATTAAGCTGGCTGCCGACGGCGAAAGACTGGTTGGGCTGTGGCTGGAAGGACAGAAATATTTTGCCGGTACTGTTAAAGAAGAGATGACGGAGGCTCCGGAACTTGGGATTTTTAAAAATACAAAGGACTGGCTGGACCGCTATTTTGCGGGAAAGAAGCCTGAGCCCTCAGAGCTTTTGCTGGCTCCCCTGGGAGGAGAATTCAGGCAGGGTGTATGGGAAATCCTCTGTCAGATCCCCTATGGACAGCTCACTACGTACGGCGATATTGCAAAGAAGATGGCGGAGAGGATGAACAGGGTAACCATGTCAGCCCAGGCAGTGGGCGGAGCAGTGGGCCATAATCCTATTTCCATTATCATACCGTGCCACAGGGTGGTGGGCGCGGCCGGCAGTCTGACCGGATATGCCGGGGGCATTGATAAAAAGATATGGCTGCTGAAGCATGAAGGGGTGGACATGGAAGGCCTGTTTATACCTGAGAAGGGGACTGCGCTTTGAAGGTAAAGAAATGTTGCTGAAAAGCCCTGTTATGGGATTGGGCTGGGGACGATGACGGGGTGGGTGGTGGTGAGAAAGCAGGTTTGGTAACACAAACGGGCCGGCAGTTTCCTGCCGGCCCATTTTGTATGAGAAAAGTTGTATGAAAAGCATTACGCTTTATAAATTAAATATATCATCAAGGTATGAATAAGATATGAACAGGAATGACTTTTATTCTGTATTTTACCAACTATTTTACCTATACTTTTCTGACCGGACCATGACCAGCAGGTAGAGAGCGTAGGGACTGCATTTGTTCAAAATGCGGATAAAGAGACTATCTGGATGAGGATAAGGGCAAAAGGTGAGTCTCCCCCCAATCCTTTATGTGTTCCATTATGGGCATGAAGCTCTGTCCCAGGTCTGTCAGGGAATATTCCACCCTGGGAGGAAGCTCTTTATAGTCATGACGGCTGATAAAGCCGTCTTCTTCAAGAGAACGGAGCTGATTAATCAGGGATGATTCTGATATGCCGCCTATATGACGGCGCAGCGCTCCAAATCTGTGTATATCCTGGAAACCAATATAGTACAGGATTTCGATTTTCCACTTCCCTCCAAGGACTCTCTGAACCTTCTGTATGATTTCACATCGTTCCGGAACTGACTTTTCTGTTTTCACGGTGACTCCCCCTCTGCTGCGTGCTTATAGTATTGGCTTTTATCAATATTCCGGCTGCTGCATCAGGAATATTGTTGAGTATGCAGAGTGATTATAACACCAACAGTATCGTTAGACAATGTACCACAAAAATTTTGGGTACTTTTCTTTTTGATGCATCATGTCTATAATCAGCGTATAACCAACAGGAGGGGAAAAAGATATGGAATTCGTGATATATTATTTTTCAGCAACCGGCAATAGTCTGCGTATTGCGAACATCATGGCGGAAAGGATGGATGGGCTGCTGCTTCCCATGTCAAAATATAAGGGGACAAAATGCGGCAGCCGGCAAATCGGCCTGGTTTTTCCCACATATTTCTGGGGCGTTCCCAGAACCGTGGCAGAGTTTGTGGATGAAATGAAAGTTGAGGCAGATAACCCATATGTGTTTGCAGCCGCAACCTGCGGAGGGCTTGCCGGAGGTGTATTGGGGCATTTGGACGCACTTCTTAAGAAAAAGGGGCTTCATCTTGATTATGGAATAACGATTCCGTCTGTAGCGAATTTTATAGAGGAGTATAATCCCAAGACACGTTCGGCGGACAGGAAACTCAGGGAAGCTGATGAGATGGCTGAAAGGGCTTCGGCAGAAGTGATTGCAGCCAGGCGCAACGGACCATTTGGGTTCCATGTCTGGGACAGAATGTTTTATAAGCTTTATACGGATTATAAACTGAACAGAGACACAGGATTTCATGTGGATGATACTTGTGTCCGCTGCGGTATTTGCCAGAGGATCTGCCCCAGCCGGAATATTGTACTGAAAAATGAAAAACCGGAATTTCAGCACCGCTGCGAACACTGCGTCGCGTGTATCAACTGCTGCCCCCAACAGGCCATCCAGTGGAAACATGCAACACAGAAGAGGGTCCGCTACCGGAATCCGGGTGTATCTGTTCACGATATCATCGAAGGTATGGGAAATGCCCGGGATAGCTTTATATCGAAGAATTGAGACATATAAAGTGTAAAAACCATTTCCAAATAAACCACTCCAAAAAATTACAGCTCTTCAAAGCCAGTCTGAGATTGTACAGAATGAAAATTCAGTATATAATAAGTATGCTTTATTATGAATACTGGAGGAAGAAAAAAATGACATTTACGTACCCGGCGGTATTTACGCCTCATAAAAACGATAAAGGCTACCATGTAACATTTCCGGATCTGCAGTGCTGCGAGGCAGACGGACCGGACCTGGAGGATGCTGTGGAGCATGCCAGGGAAGCGGCCTACAACTGGCTCTATCTGGAGATTGAGGAGAAAACCTTTGAGTTTCCTCCCCAGACCCATGTGGAGGATATCAGTCTGGAGGAAGGAGAGTTTCTGAAACACATTATGGTGACAGTGAAGCTGCTCCCGGATAATGACTGATTTTATTGCTTTTTTTTACATTAAGTGGTAGGATAAAGCATATCGAGTTAAGAACATCTGGTGCCGCAGTCTGTCTTTGGCAGACTGGGGATAATAGGGAAACAGGTGAAAAGCCTGTACGATCTCGTCACTGTAAGTAAGGAGCCCATGGTTTATGTCAAGGACAGTCACTGATTCAGTTTGAATTGGGAAGGCCGCCATGGGTGTTGAGATACGAGTCAGGAAACCTGCCAGTTGTTGGTACAGGAATAATTTTCCAAATCACGAGTAATTGGTTGTACCGATTTACGGTGTTTCAGCCGCGGATTTCTGACTCAGACGGTAACGGATTTTTACGCAGGGGAAACTGTGCCCGGACGGAAGCTGATTCCATCCGGGCACGGATACGCTGCGTATTACATATCTGCGGAAAAACGCATATCCGCAGAAAACTTCCGGAATACGCTTATGCAGGTGTGATCTGCCGTTTGGGATTCATCAGATACAGGCTGCGTATTCCTCTGCCTTGCTTTAACCGATACGGTGTTTTAAAACAAGGAGGAAAGAGAAGATGAAGATGAAAAAACTGGCAGTATTATTTGCGGCAGCCGCTCTGACAACAGTGACTGCAGCCGGCTGTTCCGGCGGGCAGAAGGAAAACGTTTCAGATACGGCCAAGGAGCCTGAGAAAGTGACTGCTGCAGAGCAGACCGAAGAGGTAGAAGAAAAAGCTCCGGAGACAACCGCAGAGGCCGCGGAGGCGGACGCAGAAGCGGCAGCCGGGTCTGACGGGGAGAATTACGATACCGGCGATGCCTCAAAGGATAATGCCAGAAATCAGGATGGAATCGGTGAAAATGAGCTTCTGGTAGTCAGCTTCGGCACCAGCTACAATGACAGCAGACGTCTGACCATTGGTGCCATTGAGGATGCTGTTGAGAAGGCATTTCCTGATTTCGCAGTCAGGAGAGGATTCACCAGCCAGATTATTATTGATCACGTAAAATCCAGGGATAATGTTGCCATTGACAATGTAGGAGAGGCCCTTGACCGCGCGGAGAAGAACGGTGTCAGGAATCTTGTAATTCAGCCCACCCATCTGATGAACGGACTTGAGTATACAGATTTGGTCAATGAGGCGGCGGAGTATTCTGACGCATTTGACAAGGTGGCAATCGGAAAGCCGCTTCTCACCACAGAGGATGATTTCAGGGCAGTCATGAAGGCTGTCACAGAGGCAACTGCACAGTATGATGACGGTGAGACAGCCATCTGTTTTATGGGACACGGCACAGAGGCAGAGTCCAACCAGGTATATGCAAAAATGCAGGATATGCTTACAGAGGCAGGTTATAAGAATTACTATGTGGGTACTGTTGAGGCAGCGCCGGGCCTGGATGATGTCCTGGAAGCGGTGAAGGAAGGAAGCTGCAAAAAGGTAGTACTGGCGCCGCTTATGATTGTGGCGGGCGACCATGCCAACAATGACATGGCAGGAGACGAAGAGGGGTCCTGGAAGACTGCGTTCGAGGATGCGGGCTATGAAGTGACATGCCTTGTAAGCGGACTCGGCCAGCTGGAAGCCATCCAGCAGCTTTTTGTAGAACATGCTCAGGCAGCGGTTGACAGCCTGACAAAATAAATCATAAGGATAAACGGGCGGTCGGGGCAATTTGCTGATCGCCCTTTTAGAGGTGGGAATATTGGAAGTAAAATATATGAAAATGAAGCTCTGCGCCCTTCTGGCCGCCATAGGGCTGTGCGCAGGGACCCTTTCGGGCTGCGGAGGAAAGACGCCGGCTGCCGCTGATACCAGTGCCGCCGCAAAATCTTCTGTGGGGGAACTGGCCGATGTGGAACTGGCCGAAGGGGAACTGGCCCAGGAGGAACTGGCCAAAGCGGAACTGGCCAAAGCGGAACTGGTCGAAGGGAAATATGATGCTGCCCCTTCGGCAAAAAACACCCAAAACCAGGAGTCAGGCAGCCGCGGGGATGCGGTGAAAGACGGAATGGAGCCGGTTTCGGCGGATGCGCTGAAGGATGGGGTCTATGAGGTCAGGGTGGATTCCAGCTCCGGCATGTTCCGGATTACGGAGTGTGAACTTACGGTGCAGGATGGCGCTATGAGCGCGGTTATGACCATGAGCGGGACCGGTTATCTGAAACTGTATATGGGAACCGGGGCTGAGGCGGAGCAGGCTTCTGAGGCAGATTTTATTCCATTTGTGGAGAATACAGATGGAGAGCACACCTTCAGGGTACCGGTGGAAGCGCTGGACAAGGAAATTAACTGCAGCGCCTTCAGCAGGAAAAAGGAAACATGGTATGACCGTGTGCTGGTATTTTGTTCCGGCTCCCTTCCGGCAGAGGCTTTTGCCGACGGTGAGGCGGCAACGGCAAAGAGCCTTAAGCTGGAAGATGGTTCATATACGGTGGCAGTCAGGCTGGAGGGCGGTTCAGGCCGGGCGGCCGTGGAGACACCGGCAGCACTTAGGATTGAGGACGGCAAGGCATTTGCGGTTATTACATGGGGCAGTTCCAACTATGATTATATGAAGGTTGACGGGGAGAAGCTGGATCTGATAAATACTGGGGGTAATTCTTCGTTTGAGATTCCGGTCCGTGTATTTGACCGGAAGATGCCGGTCATAGCGGATACCATTGCCATGAGCGAACCTCATGAGGTGGAATATACCCTGGTGTTTGATTCAACCACAATTAAAAAGGCTGAATGATGAGACGGATAAAGAAATTAATGGCAATTGCCGCCGCCGGAATCCTTATGGCAGCAGTGTGTACAGGCTGTTTCGCGGCAGGGCGGACCGGGGCAGACCCGGCTGTCGCGAATAACCAGTTCCTGGGTTCCTCCCCGGACCCGGTTCCAGATGGCTGGAGCGGCATAAAGAGAACCGGCGGTATGGAGCTTCTCTATGCGGACCAGTTTTCAGTGGACTATTACGATGGCGGTTACGCAATGATAACGATTAAGGACAGCGGCCGTTATCTGGTGGTGCCGGAAGGAAAATCACAGCCTTCCGGCCTTCCGGGCGACGTGGCGGTCATAAAGCAGCCTCTGGAGAATATTTACCTGGCGGCGACCTCGGCCATGGACCTGTTTTGCAGCCTGGATGGAACAGACCGGATTACACTGTCAGGGACAGATGCTTCCGGCTGGTACATAGAGGAGGCAAGGTCAGCCATGGAAGATGGCAGGATGCTCTATGCGGGCAAATACAACGCGCCGGACTATGAGCGGATTTTGTCCGGGTCCTGTGACCTGGCGGTAGAATCCACCATGATTTACCATTCCCCGGAAGTAAAGGAGCAGCTGGAGAGACTGGGGATACCGGTTCTGGTGGAACGCTCCAGCTACGAGCGCCATCCTCTTGGAAGGATGGAATGGCTTAAATTATATGGGGTGCTGCTGGGCCGGGAGGAACAGGCAAACAGCTGTTTTGCCGGACAGGTGAAGCAGCTGGAACCTGTCATGGCTCAGGAGAGTACCGGAAAAACAGTAGCATTTTTCTATATCAGTTCCAACGGCTATGTCAATGTCAGGAAGTCCGGGGATTATGTGGCTGAAATGATAGACCTGGCCGGAGGAACCTACGTGCCCCGGGGACTTACGGAAAATGAAAACGCGCTGTCCACCATGAATATGCAGATGGAAAGCTTTTATGCCGCCGCCAGGGATGCGGATTATATTATATATAACAGCACCATAGACGGTGAGCTGGACAATCTGAGCCAGCTTTTGGAGAAAAGCAGCCTCCTGGCTGATTTTAAGGCTGTGAAGGAGGGAAATGTGTGGTGTACGGAGAAAAGCCTGTTTCAGGAGACCATGGGCCTGGGGAATATGATTTTGGATATCCACCGTATACTGACAGAGGAGGAGCCGGAAGGCCTCAGGTATATGCACCGGCTGCGTTAAATAAGGAGTAGTCTGAATGATAAAAGGTACTTATATAAAAAACAGTATTTCATTTGCCCTTCTGGCGGCCATGATGTGCTTTTTATTTATCTGGAACATCAATTCCGGCAGTGTGCACCTGTCCGTGGAGGAAATAGGTGAAATTCTGTTCAGAAGGACAGGGGAGGCCGCTTCATACCGTATTGTATGGGATATACGCCTTCCTCGTATTTTATCGGCCGTGATACTGGGCGGCGCGCTGTCCGTATCGGGGTTTCTGCTCCAGACGTTTTTTGCAAATCCCATAGCAGGTCCTTTTGTGCTGGGGATTTCATCCGGCGCAAAGCTGGTGGTTTCCCTTGTGATGATAGTTTTGCTGGGAAGGGGAAGTTCCGCCGGATCGGCGGGGATGATTCTGGCTGCCTTTGCAGGCTCCATGATTTCCATGGGATTTGTCCTGATGATTTCCGGTAAGGTGAAGAAGATGTCCATGCTTGTTATCTGCGGGGTGATGATTAGCTATATCTGTTCCGCTATAACTGATTTTGTGGTGACATTTGCTGACGATGCCAACATTGTCAATCTCCACAACTGGTCCATGGGCAGCTTTTCAGGTACATCCTGGGAGAATGTAAGGGTCATGACGGCAGTGGTTTTCCTGTCCCTGATTCTTGTTTTTCTCATGGCAAAGCCGATTGGAGCTTATCAGATGGGGGAAGTGTACGCCCAGAACATGGGTGTGAACATACTGCGGTTCAGGGTGGCCCTGATTCTTCTGTCCAGTATTCTTTCAGCCTGTGTGACTGCATTCGCAGGTCCCATATCCTTTGTGGGAATTGCGGTTCCGCATCTGGTGAAGAGCCTGTTTAAGACGGCAAAGCCCATACTCATGATTCCGGGCTGCTTCCTGGGCG
>OHII01000661.1_pt1 | contig 10729 bp, 9 predicted proteins | sample 1568341 | NCBI WGS metagenome assembly OHII01 (sample SAMEA3879548, study PRJEB24766) | human gut metagenome | biome: human-associated habitat; feature: feces | place: USA | collected 1985/1987
TCAGGAAGGGGTGGTGTCATTAAATGACAGATTCTACTGCCCGGGATATAAGCTGGTGGATGACAGAAGGATCCACTGTGCAAACAGAAGAGGACACGGCTCCCAGAATTTTGTGGAGGGAGCCCAGAATTCCTGCAACCCTGTATTTATTGAAGTGGGGCTGCGTCTTGGAGTGGAAAATTATTATAAATATTTCAGGCGGTTTGGGCTTATGAAACAGACCGGGATCGATCTTCCGGGAGAGGCAGGAACCATTATGCACAAAATGGAAAACATGGGAAATGTAGAACTGGCTACAGTTTCCTTTGGACAGTCTTTCCAGATCACGCCGGTACAGCTTGCCACTACTGTAAGCTCGCTTATCAATGGCGGAAACAGGATCACTCCTCATTTCGGAGTGGCGGTTCAGAGCGCAGACGGAACTCAGGTAAAAGAACTGGAATACCCGGTGGAAACCGGGATCGTTTCTTCTGAGACTTCAGAAACAGTGAGAAAAATCCTGGAAACGGTAGTGTCTGAAGGCTCCGGAAAGAATGCTGCCATTGAAGGCTATTCCATTGGCGGAAAAACAGCCACCTCACAGACTCTTCCCAGAAGTGCAAACCGTTATATTTCTTCTTTTCTGGGATTTGCTCCGGCAGAGGAACCGAAGGTACTGGCTCTTTGTATTATCCATGATCCTCAGGGGATTTATTACGGAGGAACCATTGCGGCTCCTGTAGTGCGCAGCATTTTTGACAATGTGCTTCCGTATCTGGGAATTGAAAAAACAAAGTCAGAAAAATCAGAGGAGGATGAGCGGAGCCTGTCCGGACAAGAGGAGCAGTAAAAAAACGCGTCATTATTAACTGACAGTAACAGTGCCATTACTGAGGGTTGATAATTTCCCGGAAAAGCCTTATACTGGTTATGATATAAAAACAAAAGAATGATAAGAGGTGAGAGGATGAATTATCAAGTTGAAATACCGGTTCTGGTTTCTTTTGCAATCAGCCTGATTCTGGGACCTGTGATTATCCCGTTTCTCAGAAAACTGAAAATGGGCCAGACAGAACGGGTGGAGGGCGTGCAGTCCCATCTGAAAAAAGCAGGAACTCCTACCATGGGAGGCATTATATTTCTGATTGCGGCAGTTGTAACGTCTCTGTTTTATGTAAAGGATTATCCGGCTATCATTCCGATCCTGTTTCTGACACTGGGATTTGGAATCATCGGATTTCTTGACGACTACCTGAAGGTTGTGCTGAAGCGTTCCGACGGTCTTCTTGCATGGCAGAAATTTCTGCTTCAGGTGGTAGTTACTGGTATTTTTGCCTTTTATATCCTTAACTATACAGATATTTCTCTGACCATGAAAATCCCGTTCTGGCCGGAACACTATCTGAATCTTGGTGTGCTGGCAGTTCCTCTTCTGTTTATCGCTGTGATCGGTACGGTAAACGGCGTCAACTTTACAGACGGTCTTGACGGTCTTGCATCCAGTGTGACGCTGATCGTTGCAGTTTTCTTTACTGTGATGTCCATTGGAACAAAAAGCGGGATTGAGCCTGTTACCTGCGCAGTTGTAGGCGGTCTTATGGGCTTCCTTCTTTTTATCGCTGTGATCGGTACGGTATATCCTGCCAGAATTTTTATGGGAGATACCGGATCTCTGGCTCTGGGCGGCTTTGTGGCCGGAACAGCCTATGTGCTTCAGATGCCTTTATTCCTTCTCCTGGTGGGACTGATCTATTTTGTTGAGGTTCTTTCTGTTATGATCCAGGTAACATACTTTAAAGCTACTCACGGAAAACGAATCTTCAAAATGGCTCCTATCCACCATCATTTTGAGCTTTGCGGCTGGTCAGAGACAAGGATCGTGGCAGTGTTCTCAGTGGTAACTGCTGTGATGTGCCTGATCGCATTTCTGGCGCTTTAATTGAAGGAGGAAAACAGTGATGGACTTAAAAGGAAAACGGGTTCTGGTATTTGGTTCCGGAAAAAGCGGAATCGGAGCAGCAGAGCTTCTGGGACAGGTCGGAGCCTGCCCGGTTCTGTATGACGGAAACCCGGATCTGGACAAAGAAGCAGTATTACATAAGACTGCCAGCATAAAAGAAACGGATATCTACGCAGGCGGGCTTCCGGAAGAGGTGCAGAAAAGCCTTGATCTGGCAGTGTTAAGCCCCGGAGTACCAACGGATCTTCCTCTGGTAAAAAGCTTTTATAAGCAGGGACTTCCGGTGTGGGGAGAGGTTGAGCTTGCTTTCCGTACAGGGAAAGGGCGAGTTCTTGCAATTACCGGAACAAACGGAAAAACAACGACAACAGCCCTTCTTGGAAAGATCATGGAGGATGCCGAGGATTCTGTATTTGTAGTTGGAAATATTGGAACTCCTTATACTTCCAAAGCTCTGGAAATGACCGAGGATTCTGTGACAGTGGCTGAGATCTCCAGCTTTCAGCTTGAAACCATTGAAAGGTTCGCTCCTTGTGTCAGCGCGATTCTGAATATAACAGAGGATCATCTGAACCGTCATCATACTATGGAAGAATATATCCGTGTGAAGGAACTGATCGTAAAAAATCAGAAGCCGGAGGATGTGTGTGTTCTGAACTATGAGGATCCGGTTCTCAGAGAATTCGGAAAAAATATTGTGCCGCAGACCGTATATTTTTCCAGTGAAAGAAGACTGGAAAAAGGAATTTTCCTGGAGGACGGACAGATCATTCTGAAAACAGAGGATCAGGAGATTTCTCTTGTAAAAACAGACGATCTGAAGCTGCTGGGCAAACATAACTTTGAAAATGTAATGGCTGCAGCGGCTATGGCCTATTATGCAGGCGTATCTGTTGAAAGTATCCGAAAAAGTATCTGCGAATTTACAGCGGTAGAGCACAGGATCGAGTATGTGACTGAAAAGAACGGAGTTGTCTATTACAATGATTCCAAAGGAACCAATCCGGATGCGGCAATCAAGGGAATCCAGGCAATGAACCGTCCTACCTGGCTGATCGGAGGCGGTTACGACAAAGGCTCCAGCTATGATGAATGGCTGAACAGTTTTGACGGCAAGGTAAGAAGTCTGGTTCTCATCGGACAGACAAAAGAAAAAATCAGAGAGGCTGCAGAGCGGCTGGGTGTTTGTTCCTGCATTCTCTGTGAAAATCTTCAGGAAGCAGTAAAGATCTGCGCAGAAAAGGCTCAGCCGGGTGAGGCGGTTCTTCTTTCTCCTGCCTGCGCAAGCTGGGGACAGTTTGACAATTATGAGCAGCGCGGAGACTGTTTTAAGGAATATGTAAAAAATCTCTGATGGATATGAGGGTAAAAATGACCGGAAGTACGCAAATGTACGAACCGGTCATTTTTTATGAAAAACTTCATATTTATTAATAACGCGGCAGCAGGGAGGCACTTATGTCACAGCAGCCACAGAGAAAAAAGGGAAGACCCGATGCCCTTCTGTTGATCCTTGTGATTTTTCTTGCAGTATTCGGTCTGGTGTTTCTGTACAGCGCCAGTTCTTACAATGGGAGAGTGAGATTTCATGATTCCTTTTATTATTTCAAAAAACAGCTGTTTGCAACAGCCCTGGGACTGGCAGCCATGTATGTGGTATCGGAAACGGATTATCATTTCTGGGTTTCGCTTGCTCCGGTTGTTTATCTGATGTCTGTTGTTCTGTCTACGGCTGTTCTTCTGGTGGGACAGGAGATCAATGGATCCAAAAGATGGCTGAGCCTGGGACCTCTGTCTTTTCAGCCTTCAGAATTTGCCAAAGTGGCAGTGATTCTTTTTCTTGCATGGCAGATTGACAGAAGCCGCAAAAAAACATCCGGCATATGGTTTATGTGCCGTACCATGGCAACACTTCTTCCTATTGTGGGACTGGTGGGTTCCAACAATCTCAGTACGGCTATCATTATTCTGGGAATCGGAGTGATCCTTATTTTTGTGTCAAGTCCGGGATATGTGCAGTTCGTCGGTATGGGAAGTGCGGGAGTTGCATTTATTACAGTGTTTCTTGCTGCAGAAAGCTATCGTCTGGAACGTCTGGCTATCTGGAGAAATCCGGAAAAATATGAAAAAGGCTTTCAGACCATTCAGGGACTGTACGCCATAGGAAGCGGCGGGCTGTTCGGGCGGGGGCTGGGCAGCAGTCTCCAGAAGCTGGGCTTTGTTCCGGAAGCTCAGAATGACATGATCTTTTCTATTATATGTGAAGAGCTGGGGCTTGTGGGAGCCGGGATTCTGATCATAATATTTGCCCTTCTTTTATGGCGGCTCTGCGTGACAGCCATGCACAGCAGAGATCTTCAGGGAACTCTGATCAGCGCCGGTATTATGGGGCATATGGCAATTCAGGTGATTCTTAATATTTCTGTTGTTACCAACTCGATCCCTAATACGGGAATCACCCTTCCTTTTATCAGCTATGGAGGAACCTCCGTGGTATTTCTTCTGGCAGAGATGGGGCTGGCTCTCAGTGTGAGCAGTCACAGAAAAGAAAAAACAGCATAGGATAAAAGGAAGAGGGCTTTTGGGGAGTGACGGTTTGGATAAAATTCGCATTACAGGAGGAAAGCCGCTTCAGGGTACCATATCCATACAGGGCTCCAAAAATTCTGCGCTGCCCATGATGACAGCTTCTTTGCTTCACAGAGGAGTCAGCGTGCTGAAGGGATGTCCTGCCATAGCTGATGTGTATTGTATGGAGGACATTCTCAGATCCCTGGGTGCTCTTACCTGGTGGGAAAAAAATACCCTTTATCTTGACTGTAGCAGAGCGGATGGAACAGAAGTTTCCGGAGACAGTACCGGAAAAATGCGATCATCAGTGATTCTTCTGGGGGCGCTTCTGGCAAGGAACAAAAAAGGCTCCATGGGATATCCCGGAGGCTGCGTAATAGGAAAACGTCCGGTTGATCAGCATTTGTATGTGCTGCGCTGTCTGGGAGCCTGTGTACAAGAAAAAGAAAACAGTCTGGAAGCTGAGGCCGGATGTCTGAAAGGGGCAGAGATTGTTTTTGGAAAAATCAGCGTAGGCGCTACAGAGCAGGGGATTCTGGCCGCTGTTCTGGCAGAGGGGCATACGGTTCTCAGAAACTGTGCCAGAGAGCCGGAAATCGTGTGGCTGTGCAGATATCTTCGCAGCATGGGAGCTGAAATTCAGGGAGAAGGAACTCACTGTATCAGAATCACAGGCGTGAAAGAATTAAAAGCCGGAAATATGCAGATTCCTCCTGACCGTATTGTGGCGGGAACATATTTATGTGCTGCAGCGGCAACAAGAGGGAAGATTACGATCTCCAATCCGCCTGAGGGAGAGCTGGATGCATTTCTTGAAGTGTATGGGAAAATGGGTGGACAATATAACCGCAGGAGTGGTAAACTAATAGCTGACGGAAGCGGAACAGCATTTCCGGTACCGTTTCTGGAAACGGATACGTATCCGGGGTTTCCCACAGATCTTCAGTCTCCTCTCATGGCAGTACTGACAACCATTCCGGGGAAAAGCCGCATACGGGAAAATATTTTTGAAAACCGGTTCAGGATTGTAGAGGAACTGAATAAAATGGGCGCCTCTGTTGCTGTTTCCGGCAGAGAGGCCAGTATACAGGGAGGAACCTGTCTCAGAGGATGTACAGTGAGAGCCAGAGAACTGCGAGGGGGAGCGGCGCTGCTTGTGGCAGCTCTTGCGGCGCAGGGGGAAACTGTCATCGAAGGATGTTCCTTTATTTACCGGGGATATGAGCATATATGTGAGGATCTGGCGTCTTTGGGCGCGCAGATAGAAGAGGATACAGGAACTGCATTTTTATGAGAACATCAAAATACAGAAAAAAACTGAACATATCGGATAAGCAGAAAAAAATAGTACTTGGGGGAATAGGAGCCTGTCTTCTGGCAGGTGTGCTTTTTTTCTTTCTTTATTTTAAGGTAGAAAATGTGGAGATTATGGGAAGCGGTCATTATACGGAAAAAGAGATAAAGGCCATGGTCCTTCGGGGACCAATGGCAGAAAACTCTGTTCTTGCCCCCATCCTTTATACCACAGACGACACAGGGGATATTCCCTTTGTGGAAGGCTTTAAGGTGACACGGTCAAACAGAAACACCATCGTGGTCAGCATAAAGGAAAAGAAGGCAGTGGGCTGTATTCCTTATCTGGACAGCTATATTTATTTTGACCGGAACGGCATGTTTATTGAAAGTGAAAAAACACAGGATAAAAAAGTTCCTTTTTTTGACGGGATATCTGTGAAACGGGTAGTAAAAGGAGAAAAGCTTCCCATAAAAGAAACCGTTCTGAATACAGCGGTTGCTCTTTCTACTATTTTTGCCAAAAATGACAGTCTGCCGGATCATATTCAATTTGACGAAAGCTACGAGATCAGTCTTCTTTACGGAGATATTACAGTCAGTCTGGGCAAAGATGTGAACCTTGAAGATAAAATGACCAGGGTGATCGCGATTCTTCCCCAGCTTGCAGGTCAGAAAGGCATCCTGCATGCGGAAAATGTAACGGATTCTGTAAAGACCATTACCTTTGAGGCGGAAATAGAGGAAGTGACAGCAGAAAACTGGACCGGCGGATACGATGAAAACGGTGAATATACCGGAGACGGCGAGTATGATGAAAGCGGAAAATATGTGGGAGCGAAGCCTATGACAGCTCTTGACTATGCTCTTGAAAAATGGGTTGGCGGCTATGATGAGGAAGGCGATTACACCGGAGAGGGCGAGTATGATGCCAACTGGAATTATGTAGGTCCTGCTCCTACACAGGAAACCATTGACGCAATGGGAGACTGGACAGGAGGATATAATGAAGAGGGCGGATTCACCGGAACCGGAGAGTACGACAGAGAGGGAAATTATGTAGGCCCAATGCCGGAAAATACGGAAGAAGCTGACGGAAACAGTGAGGACGGAAGCTCTGAAGACAGCTCTTACGGGTCAGAAGGAGAGTATTCCGATTCGGGATATGAGGACGGTTACAGCGAGGAATCCGGTGAGTATTCGGATGGTTCAGAGGAAACAGGAGCCTATGATGAAAGCGGGGAAGACGCTTATTACGGCGATGGATATTAAGCTGGAAATGACGAAAATACATGAAAAAAGTATAAAAAAACAAAAATAGTAGTTGATTAATTTTAGAAAAAAATATATGATATACTATATGCAGGTAGATTACGATAAATATCGGGGAAATAAAAGGAGGAAGTACATTGTTAGAGATTATGTCAAATGAAGCTGAGTCCTCTGCCAAGATTATAGTCATTGGTGTGGGCGGAGCTGGAAATAATGCTGTAAACAGAATGGTGGAAGAGACCATCGGAGGAGTTGAGTTTGTAGGTGTCAACACTGACAAACAGGCCTTAACCCTCTGTAAAGCTCCAACAGTACTTCAGATTGGTGAAAAGATAACGAAAGGTCTTGGTGCTGGAGCACAGCCGGAAGTTGGTCAGAAGGCCGCTGAGGAAAGTATAGAAGAAGTAAAACAGTTAATAGAAGGCGCTGATATGGTATTTGTTACCTGTGGTATGGGCGGCGGCACCGGAACAGGTGCGGCACCGGTAATCGCAGCAGCAGCAAAGGAAATGGGAATCCTTACTGTTGGTGTGGTAACAAAGCCTTTCCGTTTTGAAGCAAAGACACGTATGAACAATGCTCTTGCAGGAATCGAGAATCTGAAAAAAGCAGTGGATACACTGATCGTTATTCCAAATGACAAGCTTCTCGAGATCGTTGACCGCCGGACAACCATGCCGGAGGCACTCCGCAAGGCTGACGAAGTTCTTCAGCAGGCGGTTCAGGGAATCACCGATTTGATCAATCTGCCGGCACTGATCAATCTTGACTTTGCAGATGTTCAGACTGTTATGACAGACAAGGGCATCGCTCATATCGGTATTGGAGAGGCAAGAGGAGATGACAAGGCTATGGAAGCTGTTCAGCAGGCAGTATCCTCCCCGCTTCTTGAGACAACCATTAAAGGCGCAACTCATGTAATCATTAATATTTCAGGTGATATTTCTCTTATGGATGCAAATGATGCAGCAAGCTATGTACAGGAGCTGACAGGAGAGGAAGCAAATATCATCTTTGGTGCGATGTATGATGATTCTGTTGCAGATTATGCAAGAATCACAGTTATCGCTACAGGACTTACCGATGCAGCTCCAAAGACAGGTTCTTCCTTTGGCGGAAGAAGCAATGCATCTTCACCGTTTTCTGTAAGAAAACCGGCTGCACAGACAGGAGCAGCAAAGCAGGCTGGCGGTATCAATATGCCGAGCTTTTCTCTTCCAAACATGAATTCATCTTATGGTACAAAGATGCCTACAAGTACAGTTCAGAAAAAGGACATCCAGATTCCGGATTTCCTGAAAAACAGATAAAACTGAAACCAATGCAAAAAGGACATTGCCTGCGGGCAATGTCCTTTTTAAACAGCTTTATACTGACATATGAAACAGCATATACAGACCGGATTGTATATGTTTGCTTCCGGCAAAAGGTGTCAGCATTTACATGCAAAAGTTTTGCACTTTGTTTCTTTGCTTGTGCTGGCATTCTGACCGTTGATGTCAATGGCAGAGGCCGTACATTTACAGTGCTCGTTGTAAGTGCACTCATGAGCCTTGCAGTCAATACGGATTTTTTCGCAGCCGCAGGATTCTTTTTCACTGTTTGTTACTGAGGCGCTGTTCCGGTCACGGAAACTTCCGCAGCTGGTTTCATCAGAAACCCGGGCATCATGCCCCATTACTTCGATCTCTCCGCGGGAGCACAGCTGATCTTTGTTATAAATACAGGTTACTGCACTGCAGTTGAGTATTGTCATGGTTGTGTCCTCCTTAAATAAATCATTGCCTTATGTAATATTTCCGTATTTTCGGATTTTATTCTGCAGATTAACAGGGTAAAGATTATCACAGCAAAATTATCACAGAAAAAATGTAGTATACAGTAAAAAAGAGGGCAGCATTTGTGGTCAAAAAATTTTAAATTTTTTGAAATAACGCAATATTTTTATTGTGTATCATCATAGAATATGTTATATTAGTTACATACAGGGAGCAATCGCCCACAAAGGGGTGAGCTCGCAAAAATAAGTGTAAAATGCCGCTTTTCAGCGAATAAGATCTGTAAGCGACATTTCTGTAAGCAAGTTATCAGTGAAAGGATAAATATTTTTAAGACAGCCTTTTAAAATGTTTATCGCCACCATCTCCATCCTATGTAAGATTGAGGTCATTACTCTTTAATACAATTGCTCCCGTATAAAATAAAAACTGCAGTACCGATAACGGCAGGTTGTCGTAACGGAATAAACACGGAGAACTGATGATGACAAGGTTTCTGTCGGAAGAAGTTCTTTTTTTATTTATCAGGAAAGCAGGACAATTTATACCACCCGTCCCGGCAGACAAAAACGTTCCGTTTTGCTGTTTGCCGGAAAAGCAGTAATTCTGTACGGATCTTCACAGGAAATAAAATACGGAATTCCGGCAGAACAGGAAAAGGTACCGGACAGGAGACTGTCATTGAAAATGGTTTAAAAAAATACATAAAAGTTCTTGACTTTACATGAAAGTCATGATATCCTGTTACAGTACGTGAAGAAAACAAAGCAGAGTTCACTCTCACCTTAGCGCACAGGATGCGTCTCGGGTTTATATGTCTCAGCATTTGTAAGAAGGGATGTTCCTTTCAGATAAATGCATAGTACAGAAGCTGTCTGTTGATACCAGAGAGCCGTGCAGTGGGAATATGAGCAGAGTGTGGATTCGTCCATGCTTTTTTTGTTTCACAGAAACGTGCAAAAGTCAGGGTATATCATTTACAGGTATGGAGGTGTACAACAATTAGCAATTTAATGATTAACGAACAAATCAGAGACAAAGAAGTACGTCTGATCGGAGCAGACGGAGCCCAGCTTGGTATCATGTCTGCAAAAGAGGCCATGTTTAAGGCACAGGAGGCAGGACTTGACCTTGTAAAGATCGCACCGCAGGCAAAGCCGCCGGTATGCAAGATCATTGATTACGGAAAATACCGTTACGAACTTTCCCGTAAGGAAAAAGAAGCCAAAAAGAAACAGAAAACGATTGACATTAAAGAGGTACGTCTCTCTCCTAATATTGATACGAATGACTTAAAGACAAAGGTAAACGCTGCAAGGAAATTCCTTACAAAAGGTGACCGCGTAAAAGTCACTCTGCGTTTCCGTGGAAGAGAAATGGCTCATATGGCAAGCAGCAGACACGTGCTGGATGATTTTGCGGAGCTTCTGAAAGATATCGCTGTAGTGGAAAAAGCTCCCAAGATCGAGGGAAGAAGCATGACAATGTTTCTCAGCGAAAAACGTTAAGCAATTACTGTTTCCGTGTCCGGTTACGGACACAGCAGTAATGTGAAATATAAAACAGAACCACGAATCAAGGAGGAAATAAAAATGCCTAAGATTAAAACATGTAGAGCAGCAGCAAAACGCTTCAAAAAAACTGGTACCGGAAAGATCATGAGAAACAAAGCTTATAAGAGCCATATCTTAACAAAGAAATCTCAGAAAAGAAAGAGAAATCTCAGAAAGGCCACTGTTGTTGATTCCACAAACCTGAAGAATATCAAGAAAGCACTGCCTTATTTATAAGAAGTAAGAAGAGAAGACGAACAGGAGGAAATTAAGAAATGGCAAGAATTAAAGGCGGATTAAACGCAAAGAAAAAACATAATCGT
>OHII01000672.1_pt1 | contig 10555 bp, 10 predicted proteins | sample 1568341 | NCBI WGS metagenome assembly OHII01 (sample SAMEA3879548, study PRJEB24766) | human gut metagenome | biome: human-associated habitat; feature: feces | place: USA | collected 1985/1987
CGGTTATATTGAGGGAAGCTATGACAATGGCAGAATGCGTCTGAAATTTGTTCCTTTTGCATCCAGAAGCTATCAGAATCTTCTTCTTACCCTGGATGAGACCTCCACTCAGTATTCTCTGGAGGAGATGCTGAAGGGAGAGATCCTGAAACGGGGCGGAAAAAATATTTACAGACTGATTCTCAGGGGAAGACGCGCTCCTGAATTTATTCTTCTTACAGAACGGCTGAAAAAGCTGGGAAATATTGTGGAGGTTCTGGATGAATCCAGACCTGCTTATGATCTGGAAGAGCTGTACAGAAAGTATACAGGAACTCTGATCGGAGACTATATTGGACATTTTATGGGAAGAGAGCTGACTGTGGTGGAGGAAAAGGCCTTGTATCACGGGCTCCAGGCATTGCTGGAAACCAGCATACTGAATTAACGGCGGGAAAGAATTATGATCATAAAACGAATTACAGTCAGAAATTTTGGAAAGCTTCGGGACAGGACCATGGAGTTTTCAGATGGAATCAACGTACTGTACGGTGACAACGAAAGCGGCAAAACGACTACGCATACCTTTGTGAGAAGCATGCTTTACGGAATTCAGAGACAGAGAGGACGCGCTGCCCGTAAGGATGCTTACAGTCTGTATCTGCCATGGGAAAATTCTGCCGATTATGGGGGAACACTGTGGTTTGAAAACGGCGGAAAGAATTTTCGTCTTACAAGAAACTTTTATAAGGAAAATCCCACAACAGAATTTCTCTGCGAGGATGACGGGGAGATTCTGGATGTGGCTCAGGGAGATCTGGACGCTGTGCTTGGCGGCATCAGTGAGACGGTTTATGAAAATACAGTTTCAGTGGCTCAGCTGAAAAGTACCACAGGCCCGGAGCTGGTAAGAGAAGTCCAGAACTATATGGCAAGCTACCAGGGAGCCGGAGACAGCTCCGTAGATCTGGGACGGACCATGCAGATGCTGAAAATGGCCAGAAAAGGCTATCAGGTACAGGCAGAACAGAAAAAAAGGGAAAACCAGCGGGAAAAGGAAAAAATTTCCTCCGGAATGGAGTATATCAGACAAGAGCTTGAAGAACTGCAGGAAAAAGAAGCCAGAGTTTCCGGACAGGAAAAAAGCTTTTATATAGGCGGCGACGGAAGCGGGATCGGCGATCTGGAAACGGGGATCGCAGCGCTTTACAGGAAGCGGAAAGTTCTGGAGTTTGTGATAACGACAGCTCTTATATTCGGAATCGGCGGAGCTCTGGCAGTAGCCGGAATCACAAAAAGCCTGATTACTGCCATGGTCATTGGTGTGATCGGCATTGCGGCAGGAGTCGGCGCCTATCTTGTGAGACTGCGTGTATCTGAGGAAACAGAAAAAAAAGAATGGCAGAAAAACCGCCTTCTTGCAAGACAGGAGAAGCTTTCCTGGAGCCGGGAAAATATCAGAGAAGCCCGGAAGGAAAAGGAAACGGCCCTGGAAAACGCTGCGGCAGAATACAGAGAGGCTGAAGAGTACGTTTATTTTCCTCTTGCAGAAGAGATGGAAATAGAATCTCTGAATCTGGCTATGACAGTGATCGATCAGATTTCAAGGGATATTCACCGACAGGTGGGAGGAAAGCTCAGGAGACGGATCTCCGGAATCCTTTCTGAGATCACAGGAGGCAGGTATACGGAAATTCTTATGGATGCAGATCTCCATATGACAGTAAATACCGGAGAGCGTACCGTGCCTCTGGAAAGCCTCAGCAGAGGAACTGTGGAACAGATCTACTTTTCCCTGAGAATGGCAGCAGGAGAGCTTCTGTGCGGCAGAGAGCAGCTTCCTGTGTTCCTGGATGAGGTATTTGGCATGTATGATGAGGAACGCCTTACCTCTGTGCTGAAATGGCTGGCAAAAGAGAAGCGCCAGGTGATCATCTGCAGCTGCAGACAGAGAGAAATGGAAATTCTGGAAAAGAATGGAATCTCTTATAATAAGATAGTGCTGTAAACGAATAAGGAAAGAATAAGGAAAGAATAAGGAAAAGCCCTCTGGCAGTCACAGGACTGCGCAGGGGGCTTTTCTGCGGTGTCAGTTTATTGCTTTCAGGCGCCTGATGTGAGCCTTCTGAAAATTATTTATACTGATCCATATAGTTGCTTACGCAGCGTTTGATACGGTCTACCGGATTCAGAAGATGACTGACAGACATATCGTGGTTCAGGGTATCAATAATAAGAGCAATATATTTACTCATATCGCAGGTGATATAATACGGCTTTTCAAGAAGCTCCGGTGTCTGGTATACCAGATTGGTAGTAAGAAGCTTGTCAAATACGCCGTTTTTGAAGCCTTCGTCAAATTTGTCCAGACCATCTGTAAACAGACCGAAAGTAGAGCAGATATAGATTCGTCCTGCTCCTCTCTTTTTAAGAAGAGAAGCAATCTTGAGAACAGTGTCTCCGGAGGAAATCATATCGTCGATCAGGATCATATCCTTGCCTTCCAGCTTCGGTCCCAGGAATTCATAGGCAGCGATCGGATGACGTCCGTTTACACGTCTGGAATAATCGAGACGCTTATAGTACATACCCATATCAACACCAAGGATATTGGCAAGATAAATGGCGCGGTTCATGCTTCCCTCGTCAGGGCTGATGATAGCAAAATGTTCATTGTCAATGCGAAGACCTTCTTCGTTTCTGAGAAGAGCCTTGATAAACTGATAGGATGGCTGAACAGTTTCAAAACCATGAAGAGGAGTTGCGTTCTGAACACGGGCGTCATGGGCGTCAAAGGTAATGATGTTTTCCACACCCATTCCGGTCAGCTCCTGAAGAGCTGTGGCGCAGTCCAGTGATTCACGTCCTACACGTTTGTTCTGGCGGCTCTCATAAAGATAAGGCATGATAACATTGACTCTTCTTGCTTTGCCGCCGATTGCTCCGATCACACGCTTCAGATCCTGGAAATGGTCGTCAGGGGACATCAGGTTGGTGAAGCCGCTGATGCGGTAGGTCATGCTGTAATTGCATACATCTACCATAAGATAAATGTCATCGCCGCGGACAGACTCTGTGATTACGGATTTTCCTTCTCCGGAACCAAAACGGGGAGTCTGTACTCCGAGGATGTAGGAATCTCTCTGATAACCTTCAAAAGCAAAGGAATTAAGCTCCTGATGATTTCTTTCCTGTCTCCATTTTACAAGCCAGTCATTGACCTTGGAGCCAAGGGACTGACAGCTTTCCAGAGGGATCAGCCCAAGTCTTCCTACAGGGAGTGTTGTGAGATCTTTGGTGCTTAACTGTGCCATTCTTTATTTTCCTCCTAAAAATATTTTCTGTATGCGGATATCTTTTCCAATGAGTTTCAGCATCTGAAAATTGCTTGCGATCCGGGAAAAGGTTCTCTCGGAATAGGTGGCAGAAAAATCCTCCAGCTTCAGATTGGTAGAGATGATGGTGGATTTTCTGCGGGCAAGCCGCTCATTGATGCACAAAAAAAGCTGAGAAGATACAAAGCTGTTGGTAAGCTCTGTACCAAGGTCGTCAATGATCAGAAGATCACAGTCGTAAATAAAATCTTCTCCCGGATCCGTTTCTGACTTTCTGGCAAAAGTATTCTGCGCCAGTTTGTCAAAAAGATCAAAAGCTGAAAAATAAAGCACGCAGTGAGCGGTTTTCAGCAATTCACGGGCAATGCAGTGGGAGAGGAAGGTTTTGCCTACTCCGGTGCTGCCGTACAGAAAAAGATTCTGGCAGCCGGAATCAAAATTGCGCACAAAATCCACAGCAGTATCATAGGCATGCTTTGCTGTTTCTCTTGCGGTCAGTCCGGTTGCCTCGTTTTTTATTGTATCAGAATACCAGTCAAAAGAAAAGTGCTCAAAATTTTCTTTTTCCAGAATCTCTGCAAGATTGGACTGAGTATAAAGAAGTTCGATCTCTGCTTTTTTGAAGCAGGAGCATTTGCCTGTGTCCGTGTAGCCTGTATCCTGGCAGCGGGGACAGAGGTAATGAGGTTCCAGATAATCTTCAGGAAAGCCGTTTTCTTTCAGCAGAGAACGGCGCTCACGGGACAGCAGAGCTACGGATTTTTTCAGATCTTCCACAGAGCTGCTTTGACCGCAGAGCAGAGAACGTGCCTTCTGGGCGCTGAGAGAAGCGACCTCACGGTCGATCTCTGCCAGCCGGGGAGCCTTTGCAAAGGCGCAGGAACGCCGTTTTTCCAGGTCGTGCATAACCTGAGTCTGTCTCCGGTTGTATTCTCTCATAATAATATCATACTGAAAATTCTGTAAAGACACGTCATCCCTCCTTGCCTGAAATTACTGGTTCAGCAGGCGTTTTTCATATTCGTCAAAATTATATTCTCTCTGCTGAAAATTATTAAAGCGGTTGCCGGAAGCAGGAACGGCAGGTTTGGACTGTTTTTTGTCCTGCTTCCGTTTCTTGTGCTCTGCGTCCAGAGCCTGGATATCCTCCAGAGTTTTTACCTGTTTCTTTTTCCAGCCCTCCAGGATCTTGTCCGTATACTGGAAGCTGGCCTGTCCTGTCTGCAGAACTGTTCTGGTGCAGGCTTCCTGAATGATGGCAATAGAAAAACCATAAGTTTTCAGCCAGGTGTCCATCAGAGTGATCTCTGTTTCCACAGGGCTTCTGTTGGTGATTCCCAGAGCCTTCAGAATGGAATAGTAATCCTTGCTGTACCGGGCATTGGCTTTTTTGGCTTCTGCTACAGTGGAGATTCCCTCCTGAGCCCAGGCAAGGGCAACGGTCTCCATGTACCGGATGCTTTTATGACTGCGGCTGACGCAGTACTCGATCAGGTATTCGATCAGATCTGCGGAAAAGCCCAGACCGTCATAGAAGAAAAGAATCTTCTGTATTTCCGTGGGGGACAGGGTTTTGCCCAGATACTGTTCTGCAATATAAAGAAGCTGGATAATATCTTCGTTCTGCTTCAGCTCTTTTACACGGTCCGGCGTAAGCGGTGCGGCTTTGGCCGGTACTGCCTGTTTTAAAGCGGCGGCAGCCGTCTCGTCTTCAGCAGAGGCTTTTGCCTTTGGCAGAAGCAGGGCAATGCCGCGGAGACTTTTATCTGCAGCGAAGTCCAGGGCAAGAAGCTCCTGTCTGGACCAGTATTTCAGCGCCCGCAGAATATCCCTTTCTGTACAGAGCAGGTGGTCGGCCATCTGTTCCAACGTGAAAGAAACCGGAGTAGTGGACAGCGCCCGTAAAAGATAAATGTAAACCTTTACAAACTCACCATTGGCCTCCGGCATGTAGTCATCTATAAAAATATTGGACAGAAGCGTAACCTCTGACTGGGAGGGCTTCTGCAGTGTAATCATGCTCATGAACGATCTCCCGCTTTCTGAATCTTTTAAGTCACCTGCATTATAGCACAAGATTTTTCAAATGAGAATAGGGTATTTTACGGGGAAATCTTTCCACATAAAAATGTGGATAATGTGGATAATGTGGACAACGAATTTTCTCGAATATTTGCCATAAATCTCGGAAACCGCGTGTTTTGTTGCTTTTTCATTAAAAATAGATAAAATTGCTGTAGAAGAATGTCGGATGATGGAGGCATAAAAAATCCACATGTCCGGCACGGGGGATATGTGCATAAACATGTGGATAATGTGGATAACTTAGTTTCCGAGAAGCTGTTCTCCTATATTTACAACGTCTCCGGCCCCCATAGTTATCAACAGGTCACCCTGTGTACAATTTTCAAGTAAAAAATTCTCGATTTCATCAAAAGTCGGGAAATATTCGCAGGAAGTTCCAAGTTCTGCAATTTTCTCTCTCAGATCTTCTGAAGAAATTCCAAGAGTATCAGTTTCTCTTGCCGCATAGATATCTGCCAGAACCACATGGTCAGCCAGAGAAAGGGCTTTTGCAAATTCAGGAAGAAGAGCCTTGGTGCGGGTGTAAGTATGGGGCTGGAACACGCACCAGATCTTTTTGTGAGGATAATTTGCAGCCGCATGGAGAGTGGCTTCAATTTCAGTAGGATGATGGGCATAGTCGTCAATGATGGTCACTCCGCCGATCTGCCCCTTGTACTGGAAACGCCGGTCTGTGCCTGTAAAGCTGTGCAGTCCCTCTGAGATCACCTCCCAGGAAAGATTTAAAAGCCGGGCAGCGGCAACAGCAGAAAGAGCATTGGAAACATTATGTACTCCCGGAACGCTGAGAGAGCAGACACCAAGAGCCTGTCCCCTGTGGCACACGGTAAAGGATGCATGTCCAAACTCGTCATAGGTAATATCAGTAGCTGTATAATCTGCCTCATGTTCCAGACTGTAGGTAAGTACCTGGCAGGACAGTCCTTCTGTGATTTTTTCATATTGCGGTGTATCTGCGTTGATGATCAGAGTTCCGTCCTCTGGAAGAAGCTCTGCAAATTTGCGGAAAGAGCAGCGGATATCTTCAATATCCTTGAAGAAATCCAGATGATCCGCATCAATATTCAGGATAATGCTGATCTTCGGAAAAAAGCTTAGAAAGCTGTTTGTATACTCACAGGCTTCGGTCAGGAAGGTCTCTGACTGTCCTACACGGATATTTCCTCCGATAGCTGGAAGAATGCCGCCTACGCTGATAGTAGGATCGCAGTCACCTTTCAGCAGAATGTGGGAAAGCATGGAGGTAGTGGTTGTTTTGCCGTGGGTTCCTGCTACTGCAACAGGGGTGTCATAATTGCACATGATCTGTCCCAGAAGCTGGGCTCTTGTAAGCATGGGCAGGTTCATTTCCTGTGCTTTTCTGAATTCCGGATTGTCCGGGTGGATTGCTGCAGTGTACACAACAGCCTGAACGGTGTCGGAAATGTTGGAGGCCCGCTGTCCGTAGTAGATTTTTGCGCCTTTTTCTTCCAGAGTCCTGGTAAGAGGGCTTTCTTTTGCGTCAGAGCCGGAGATGGTAAATCCCTCTTCAAGAAGAACCTCAGCCAGTCCGCTCATACTGATACCGCCGATGCCAATAAAATGAATAGCCATCGGTTTTTTGAAGTCTATCTTATACATAGTATTATTCTCCTGTTCATTCATGAATATGTTCCTATTATAACCCTATCGGCCTTAAATGAAAAGTCTTTCTTATTTTCCTCTCCGCTGTTTACAACATATAACTGTTGTAAAATAAGTATAATAGTTATATAATAAGAAAAAAAGAGGAGGAGAAAATGCGAAAAAAGAGATTTGAACTGACCAGAGGAGAAGAAACAATGATGGAGATTTTCTGGGATGCAGACTGTCCTCTGACAACCATGGAAATTTCTAAGTTGACAGATGAATTTAATGACAGCTATATTCACCGTCTTGTTAAATCCCTGGAAAAAATGGAAATGTTGAAGATAGTAGGCTTGCAGAAATCCGGAAAGCAGTATGCCAGACAGTTTTTGCCAACTGTGACCAGAGAGGAATATGGAGCCATGGTGATGGATAATTTGGGAATTCAGGGAGAGAAAGCGCTGGCAAAGGTTGCGGTTGCCATGGTAAAGCGGATGGATGATGATGCAAAAGAAGACAGAGAGGAGCTGATACATGAACTGGAGAGTATTGTAGAGGAACTAAAGAGAGGATAAATGCTGATGGATGTTTCGTTTTATTCCGTTCTGATGTCCGTTTTCTGGAGCAGCCTTGGGGTATTCATTTTGTACCGTTGTCTGAAGCGGCGTTGGTTTATCCGAAGGTTTGGGATTCAGATATTGTGCGCCTTATATTTGCTTTGCGGGCTGCGTCTTTTCTTTCCGGTGGAAATAAAGGGTGTAAAGGTCATTTCGTTAGAGGGGGTGCTTGCTTCTGCATATAGGATTGTCGGTCTGCAGAAAGCAGAGCTTCTGGGAATGGAAATCTCTGCGCTGCAGGTTTGCGGCGGAATCTGGATTGTGGGGGCTGTATTTTTTGTAATGAAATGGTCCTGGGGTTATTTTCGGGGAAAAAGAAGCCTTCAAAGGCTTTTGGAGCATTCCAAAAAACAGGAAAGCGGGATATTGGAACAGATACAGAAGCAGTGCGGTCATGTTATGACCGCTGAGGTATGGAAAAGCGCAGATGTGGATATCCCCATGGGGGTTGGGATTTTTAAGAAGAGGATTCTTATTCCGGATAAGGATTATTCCCACCAGCAGCTGTACTGCATACTTTGTCACGAATATACGCATTTCCGGAATCGGGACATTGAGACGAAGATTCTGCTGCAGCTGCTTTGCTGTGTGTTTTGGTGGAACCCCTGTTCCTATCTGCTGCTGAGAGAGATCGACCAGATATTGGAAATACGCTGTGATCTTGCTGTGACCAAAGTCATGGAAAGAAAAGAAAAAAGTGTCTATCTGGAAACCATTCTTCGGATTCTGCAGGAGGGAATGGGCAGGGACGGTTCCAAAACAAAGCTTCCCTCTGCGATGCTCTTCCAGCAGGGAAAAAATCGCGAAGTGCTGGAACGTTTTCAGATTGTGAAGGATGCGAAGGAATCTAAACGATCTATCATAGGTGGCTGTGCGACAGCGGCGCTTCTTTGCTTTTTACTTTGCGGCTCGTATCTGTTTCAATTTCAGGCGGCATTTTCTCCGCCGGAAATTGAGGGGGAGTTGACGCCGGATGATGTATACTTAATTGATAATAAAGATGGAACATATACGCTTGTATATAAAGATAAAGAACAGATGAAAAAGCGTAAAAATACAACATTTAGGTATAGTCCGGCAATAGAAGGAATGATTGAACAAGGATTTGAGGTAAGGGAATGAAAAAAATAAAAGTATGCATGATTAAAATTATATTAGGTATATTTTCTGTGTGTATATTATGTGTAAATAATGTGTTAGCCAATGATAATGAGTATAACAAAGAAGTAGAATACGATGTTGTATTTTATAGCGATAAAATTGTATTTAAATATCGGACAACTAATGATGGGGTTGTTCAATATCGAAGATGGAATGAAACAAAAGCATGTTGGGTAGATCCATACTGGATAGATTTATAGAAAAAATTAACGAAAACCAGATTCGCTGTACTCTGACCCGTGAAGACCTGGAGCTTCATCAGATCCGTCTCAGCGAACTTGCTTACGGTTCCGAAAAAGCAAAAAAACTTTTTCGTGATATGATGGAGCAGGCTCAGCTGGAATTCGGATTTGAAGCTGATAATATTCCTCTGATGATCGAGGCAATTCCTGTCACAACAGACAGTATTATCCTCATTATCACCAAAGTAGAGGATCCTGAAGAACTGGATACCCGCTTCTCCAAATTTACACCTTTTAAAGATCAGGGGCAGGGAGATCCGTTTTCCCTTGACGGTGCAGATAATATCATAGATCTTTTTCAGAAACTCTGTGAGTCCAAGCTGAAGACACTGTCCAAAAAGAACTCTGCAGAAGATAAAAAATCTGCAGAAGAAAAGCCGGAACAGGAAACTCCCGCTGTTAATGTAATCCGTCTGTTTGTTTTTTCCCGGCTGGATGATGTAATTGCTGCAGCTCATGGACTGAACGGATTCTTTACAGGCCAGAATACTCTGTACCGGAATACTGAAAATGGAACTTATCTTCTTGTTCTCCATCAGTCTGAGACTTCTCCGGAAGATTTTAACAGAGTATGCAATATCCTTTCTGAATATGGAAGCAGCAAGGCTTTCACAGTCTCGGGAGAAGCATATCTGAAAGAACATGGAAAACTGGTTTCTGCAAATGCACTTCAACAGCTTGTACAGCTTTAACAAATAATAAAAGGACATTGCTCTTTATGCAATGTCCTTTTATTATTCATTCTGCTCCTCTGTATATCTCTCTTATTGAGCAAGAAAATCATTGATCTGCTGAACAAGGATATCTGCATCGAATCCATGAACCATAGCAGCCTCTTCCAGAGACTCCATCTGTGAAGACGGGCAGCCGATGCAGTGCATTCCCATTCTCATAAGAATTGCAGCGCAGTTGGGATCTATTCTGAGAAGCTCACCAATTGTTGTTTCTTTGGAAACCTGTGCCATTTCTGTTACCTCCTTTTATAATATGCAGAAAAATATATATCATTTACTGCAGTGTTATGCTGTTTATAGCACATTTATTATAATATAAAAATGAACCGGAATCAACGGGCTAATTATAAAAATATGTTTATAATTTTATACTTGTAATCCTCTGTAAGATATATTAGAATAGCACTATAGAACCTTTCGGGGTACTAATGAGAAAAAAGGAGGATACTATAATGGCATACGTAATTACAGACGAATGTGTAAGCTGCGGATCCTGTGCTGCTGAGTGCCCATCTGAGGCAATTTCTGAGGGCGCAGATCATTTCGAAATCGATGCAGACGCTTGCGTTGACTGCGGAACATGTGCAGATGTTTGTCCTACAGAGGCTATCCAGCCAGGAGAATAATCCAACGGACTACATACAGAAAAAGAAAAGAAGAGCTGCAGCAAACGCTGCGGCTCTTTTTTGTTTTATATATTCTTATGTATTTTCAGAATTCTTCCTGATTTTTTATCCACTGAAGCGGCAGCGGCTTCGCGTCTGGCAAGCTGCTGTCTTCTGATTGCAAGATCAAGA
>OHII01000681.1_pt1 | contig 10346 bp, 10 predicted proteins | sample 1568341 | NCBI WGS metagenome assembly OHII01 (sample SAMEA3879548, study PRJEB24766) | human gut metagenome | biome: human-associated habitat; feature: feces | place: USA | collected 1985/1987
CATGTTCACCGGTTGAAGAAAGAGGGTATCTGCTGGAATGGTCGATAAACCGGCGGGTAAATTTACCAGGGCTTCCTGCTCACGCTGAACTATTGCCATTGCTAGTGGGTCATTTTGCTGCCCGGACTCAGGCAATACGCCGTTGATCACCAGATACTGATTTTTAAGACCAATCGCTGCCAGTTCTTCATGAGTGCGAGCGACTTCCTGCAATGTTGATTTTTGCAGGCGTGCAACCAGCACCAGGCGGGTACGCTCAGGATCGGATAATGCTTCTACCGCATCAGCGTACTGCTCACGCTGTTTTTCCAGCCCAGCCATCGGGCCAAGACAGGAGGCACCATCGGGATTACTTTCAATAAAACTGCTCCAGGCACCGGGGAGCTGCAGAAGTCGTATGGTATGGCCCGTTGGCGCGGTATCAAAAATGACGTGATCAAAGCGGGCCAGCAGAGAGGCATCGGTCAGTAAACCGGTGAACTCATCGAACGCCGCGATCTCTGTCGTACATGCTCCCGAAAGTTGTTCGCGTATACTATTTACAACCTCCTCAGGGAGAAGTCCTTTGATAGGGTCAACGATTCTGGCCCGATACTGTTCAGCGGCTTGCTGAGGGTCAATTTCCAGCGCTGACAAATCGGGAACCGCTGTCACAGGAGTAATAGCGTTACCAATAGTTTGATTAAATACCTGACCGACATTCGACGCGGGGTCGGTGCTGACAAGCAGAACCCGTTTTCCCTGTTCCGCCAGATGGATAGCAGTTGCGCAGGAAATTGACGTTTTACCTACACCTCCCTTACCGGTAAAAAACAGATAAGGCGGGATATTCTGTAAGAATTTCATATGTCCCCCTGACCGGCTCAACAACAGTCGGTTTTTCCGCCACAGCAGTGTGTTGGTGCCAGCCCCACCTTCTCCAGCGGGATCCCAAACCAGCGGGCTAGCTCGGCGCGTTTCGGATAACGGCCCGCCATCACGGTTTCGCCTCCCAGTAAGATCAAGGGCAATCCTTCCGCCCCGGAAGCCTCAAGAAACGCTTTCGCTTTTTCGTTTTGCACGAAACTCATCGGTTGCTGCGCGAGATTGTAACGTTCGACCTGAACACCGCGGCTTTTCAGCCATTGCACATCTGCGGAAAAATCGACCAGCACCTGATCAACATCAGAACCACAGACGCCGGTACTGCAACACATCGCCGGATCAAACACCGTTAACGTCTTCATCTTTGACACCTCACATTCGGAAAATCATATATATCCAGGCAAATTTTTTAACTGCAGCTTGCTTTACCGTCTGCAGAGCAGTTGGCTGCGGCCAGCTTACGGGCGATAGCCTGCACGTCGTCCAGTTGGCTTAATCTTGTTTGCTCAATAATTTTCGCTGCCCATGCTGGAATATGCGGCGATAAGCGGTAATGAACCCACTTACCTTGCTTGCGATCCAGCAATAGCCCGCATTCACGCAGCAATGCCAGGTGGCGGGAGATCTTGGGCTGCGACTGGTCGAGAGCAGTGCAGAGATCGCAGACGCATAACTCTCCCAGTTCGCTGAGCAGTAAAACGATGCCCAGACGGGTTTCATCGGCAAGAATTTTGAACAGTTGGATGGGTAACAGAAATGACATATTGCGCTCCTGATTGTTGCAGGTAGTGTCTCTCTTCGAATCGGATAAGTCAAAAACATATATGGTTTAACGAATGTGTAAGTGCAGAGGAAGGTAATAGGTGTGAATTTTGAGTTGGGTATTCATTTGAAAGGAGGTCTGAATCAGGACGTAAAAAAACCGACTTTGCGTCGGTTTTTTACTCTTCAGCCTGAGTTGGTGGCTCTGGCTGGAGTGAGAGAGCTCTTATCTAACAGCTCAATACTATTAGCCAGTGGCTAACATTGCAAGAATTAGCGATTTCTTCAGCTGGCGGAGGGGGCACTTCGGTATATATCGCAGTGACGATTTATATACTTTCACTGGGTCATCGTCATATTAAGCCTTGTCCGAATCCGGATGTAAAAAAACCGACTTCGCGTCGGTTTTTTTACTCTTCAGCCCTGAGTTGGTGGCTCTGACTGGAGTGAGATAGTCATCATCTAACGCATCAATGCTAATACCATACTGAAACTATTGCAAGGACATGCTGGTTTTATAACCCGCAAGTACTGTATGATTATCCAGTTAGCTCTGAGACATTTTCACTCTGGCAATGCGCATAAACGCTTTCAAAGTCCTGGTCAGAAGTACGGGTGGTGCCGTTAACTGATGCTCTGGCCGGAGTGAGATAGTCGTCATCTAACAATGAGACATGCGCCGTGACAGGCAGTGGATGAGTAAGCGGATGCATTCTCACTCCATCGCATGGAGAAAACGGGTGATTGATAAAGCAATCATCGTTCTTGGAGCGTTAATTGCGCTGCTGGAACTGATCCGCTTTCTGCTTCAGCTTCTGAACTGATAGCGGAAACGTAATTAAGGGCTAAGAGCACACTACTCTTAGCCCTTTAACATTTAACGCATTGTCACGAACTCTTCTGCCGCTGTCGGGTGAATGGCAACCGTGTTGTCGAAGTCTTTTTTGGTTGCGCCCATCTTCAGCGCCACCGCGAAGCCCTGCAACATTTCATCCATACCAAAACCAATGCCGTGAATTCCGACAATCTTCTCTTCCGGTCCAACGCACACCAGCTTCATGCGGCACGGCTGGCGATGAGTGGTGACGGCGGTATACATTGCGGTGAAAGAGGATTTATACACTTTCACCTGATCGTCGCCGTACTGCTCGCGCGCCTGCGGTTCCGTTAAACCAACAGTACCAATCGGCGGATGGCTGAAGACCACGGTCGGAATGTTGCTGTAATCCAGATGCTCATCCGGCTTGTTATTAAACAGGCGTTCAGAGAGACGGCGACCCGCTGCAACTGCCACCGGTGTCAGTTCTACTGCACCCGTGTTATCGCCCACCGCGTAAATACCTTCAACGTTGGTGTTTTGATATTTATCGACGACGATATAGCCTTTTTCGTTGGTTTTAACGCCAGCGGCTTCCAGGTTGATGTTGTCATTGGCAGGCTCGCGACCAATCGCCCAAATCAGGCAATCCACCGTTTCACTGCGCCCATCTTCCAGCATCAGCATTTTTCACTACTGCTTTCGGGATGGCGTTGGTGTGCAACTGCGGGCCTTCGGCGTTCATCACTTCGACCAGCGTTTCAGAGATCATCGGGTCGAAGCTGCGCAGCGGCGCATGTTTACGCACAAACAGATGCGTTTTCGCGCCGAGGCCGTTAATCACGCCAGCCAGCTCAACGGCGATGTAACCCGCGCCAACAACCGCCACGCGCTCTGGCAAAGCAGGAAGGGCGAAGAAGCCATCAGAATCAATACCGTATTCCACGCCCGGAATATCCGGGTGGCTCGGACGACCGCCGGTGGCGATGAGGATATGATCGGCCGTGATGGTTTCACCGTTAACTTCCAGCGTTTTGGCATCAACGAAGCGGGCAAAGCCTTTGATTACATCAACGTTATTTTTACCGAGCACGTTTTCATAGGAAGTATGAATTCGGTCGATATAGGCGGTACGGCTGGCGATCAACGTTTCCCAGTTGAACTTATTGATGGTGGTATCGAAACCATAATCCGGGCCGTACATGTGGATCGCTTCACGGATTTGCGCCGCGTGCCACATCACTTTTTTCGGCACGCAGCCGACGTTCACGCAGGTGCCGCCCAGCTCTTTGGCTTCAATCAGCGCGCATTTCTGGCCGTACATAGCCGCGCGGTTGATGGAGGCGATACCGCCGCTGCCGCCGCCGATGGCGATGTAATCATAGTGTTTAGTCATGACATATTGTCCTTATCGTTGATTACCGCGATTGTAGCGCGAGACGTAATAGGTGCCAGCAATGGCTGCAATTACTCCGGTACGATCCAGCTTACGGTGGCGTGCCCGGTGCCTGCCGGAACCAGTTTGCTGTGCAGCCACGGCAGCACGTTATTCATCTGCTGTTCCAGCTTCCACGGCGGATTAATCACAATCATGCCGGAAGCGGTCATGCCACGGCGATCGCTGTCTGGCAGTACCGCCAGTTCAATTTCCAGGTCGTGGATCATGCGCTTAATTTGCTGGCGCAGCACCACCGGATACCACAGTGCGTAAGTGCCAGTGGCGAAACGTTTGTAACCTTCTGCTATCCCGCTGACCACCGCCTGATAGTCGGTTTTCATTTCATACGGCGGATCGATAAGGATTAAACCACGGCGGGAAACCGGCGGCAGTTTGGCCTTAAGCTGCTGGAAGCCATCGGCTTTTTCGACGCGCGCACGGCTGTCTTTCTGAAATTCAGAACGCAGCAACGGGTAATCGCTCGGGTGCAGTTCGGTCAGTTGCAGGCTGTCCTGTTCACGCAGTAACTGACGGGCAATCAACGGTGAACCGGGGTAGTAACGCAACTGACCGCTACGGTTAAAGTGTTTTACCACATTGATGTACGCCTCCAGCTCTGCAGGCAAATCGTCCTGCTGCCAGATACGGGCGATACCTTCGAGATATTCGCCGGTACGCTCGGCATGTTCGCTGCCTAACTGATAACGCCCGGCCCCTGCGTGGGTATCGAGATAGAGAAACGGTTTATCTTTCTCTTTCAGCGACTCGATGATCAGGCTCTGAACGGTATGTTTAAGGACGTCGGCGTGGTTGCCAGCGTGAAAGCTGTGGCGATAACTGAGCATGGGTAAAGGTGTTCCGGTAAGTAAAAATCGGCCCGTATTCGGGGCGCACAAAAGCCTATCAGGACAGTATACCGAAAAGAGGCCGCCGCCGCGAAAGCGTAACGTTTCTCATTGAAATTCACTACACTTAACCCCATGCTACACACATTATGTAAAGCGCCTGTTGAGCGCTTCCTTAACCTCTTTAACCAGGACTGCGCTAATGACGAATCCGTTACTGACTCCCTTTGAATTGCCTCCGTTTTCTAAAATTCTCCCGGAACATGTCGTTCCAGCCGTGACTAAGGCGCTGAACGACTGCCGCGAAAATGTGGAGCGCGTAGTAGCGCAAGGGGCACCGTACACCTGGGAAAATCTCTGCCAGCCGTTGGCGGAAGTGGACGATGTGCTGGGGCGTATCTTCTCCCCGGTCAGCCATCTGAACTCGGTGAAAAATAGCCCGGAACTGCGTGAAGCGTACGAACAAACCCTGCCGCTGCTGTCAGAATACAGCACCTGGGTAGGGCAACATGAAGGGCTGTATAAAGCATATCGCGACCTGCGCGATGGCGATCATTACGCCACGCTGAACACGGCTCAGAAAAAAGCGGTTGATAACGCACTGCGCGACTTCGAACTCTCTGGCATCGGTCTGCCGAAAGAGAAACAGCAGCGTTACGGCGAAATTGCTACCCGTCTTTCTGAACTGGGCAATCAGTACAGCAACAACGTCCTCGATGCGACGATGGGCTGGACCAAACTCGTTACCGACGAAGCGGAGCTGGCGGGGATGCCAGAAAGCGCGCTGGCTGCGGCAAAAGCCCAGGCTGAAGCGAAAGAGCTGGAAGGTTATTTGCTGACACTGGATATCCCAAGCTACTTGCCGGTAATGACCTACTGCGACAACCAGGCTCTGCGCGAAGAGATGTATCGTGCTTACAGCACCCGCGCTTCCGATCAAGGCCCGAACGCCGGTAAGTGGGACAACAGCAAGGTGATGGAAGAGATCCTCGCGCTGCGTCACGAACTGGCGCAACTGCTGGGTTTTGAAAACTACGCCTTTAAATCCCTTGCCACTAAAATGGCAGAAAACCCTCAGCAGGTGCTGGATTTCTTAACCGATCTGGCAAAACGCGCGCGTCCGCAGGGCGAAAAAGAGCTGACACAACTGCGTGCCTTCGCCAAAGCGGAATTTGGCGTCGATGAGTTGCAGCCGTGGGATATCGCATACTACAGCGAAAAACAGAAACAGCACCTCTACAGCATCAGTGACGAACAACTGCGTCCGTACTTCCCTGAAAACAAAGTGGTTAACGGCCTGTTTGAAGTGGTGAAACGTATTTACGGTATCACCGCTAAAGAGCGTAAAGATGTTGATGTCTGGCATCCGGATGTACGTTTCTTCGAACTGTATGACGAGAACAACGAACTGCGCGGCAGCTTCTATCTCGACCTGTACGCCCGTGAGAACAAGCGCGGCGGGGCGTGGATGGATGACTGCGTAGGCCAGATGCGTAAAGCCGACGGTTCGCTGCAAAAACCGGTCGCGTATCTGACCTGTAACTTCAACCGCCCAGTAAATGGTAAACCGGCACTGTTTACTCACGACGAAGTGATCACCCTGTTCCACGAGTTCGGTCATGGTCTGCACCATATGCTGACCCGCATTGAAACCGCTGGTGTTTCCGGGATCAGCGGGGTGCCGTGGGATGCGGTCGAACTGCCGAGCCAGTTTATGGAAAACTGGTGCTGGGAGCCTGAGGCGCTGGCGTTTATCTCCGGTCACTATGAAACCGGCGAACCGCTGCCGAAGGAGCTGCTGGATAAAATGCTGGCGGCTAAGAACTACCAGGCGGCGCTGTTTATTCTGCGCCAGCTGGAGTTCGGCCTGTTTGATTTCCGCCTCCATGCCGAGTTCCGCCCGGATCAGGGAGCGAAAATCCTCGAAACTCTGGCAGAAATCAAGAAACTGGTTGCCGTAGTACCGTCTCCATCCTGGGGCCGTTTCCCGCACGCTTTCAGCCATATTTTCGCCGGTGGTTATGCCGCAGGTTACTACAGCTACCTGTGGGCCGACGTGCTGGCGGCAGATGCCTTCTCGCGCTTTGAGGAAGAGGGCATTTTCAACCGTGAAACCGGACAGTCGTTCCTCGACAACATTCTGAGCCGTGGCGGTTCAGAAGAGCCGATGGATCTGTTCAAACGCTTCCGTGGTCGTGAACCGCAGCTGGATGCGATGCTGGAGCATTACGGCATTAAGGGCTGATCATTCAGTGAAAATCTGCTTAATTGATGAAACAGGCACCGGAGACGGTGCCTTATCTGTTCTGGCGGCCCGCTGGGGGCTGGAGCACGATGAAGACAACCTGATGGCGCTGGTGTTAACGCCGGAACATCTGGAATTGCGCAAGCGTGATGAGCCAAAACTTGGCGGCATCTTTGTTGATTTTGTTGGCGGAGCGATGGCGCACCGACGCAAATTCGGCGGCGGACGTGGGGAGGCAGTGGCGAAAGCGGTGGGCATTAAAGGCGATTATTTGCCGGATGTGGTGGATGCCACTGCAGGACTTGGGCGCGATGCCTTTGTGTTGGCTTCAGTCGGCTGCCGCGTGCGGATGCTGGAGCGTAATCCGGTGGTTGCTGCATTGCTCGACGACGGCCTGGCGCGTGGTTATGCGGATGCGGAAATCGGCGGCTGGTTGCAGGAGCGGTTGCAGTTAATTCACGCTTCCAGCCTGACGGCGCTGACCGATATTACTCCGCGCCCGCAGGTGGTCTATCTCGATCCGATGTTCCCGCATAAGCAGAAAAGCGCGTTGGTGAAAAAAGAGATGCGAGTCTTTCAGTCGCTGGTGGGGCCGGATCTTGATGCCGATGGATTGCTGGAGCCTGCACGCTTGCTGGCGACCAAACGCGTGGTGGTAAAGCGCCCGGACTACGCGCCGCCGCTGGCGAATGTCGCCACGCCAAACGCGGTAGTGACCAAAGGGCATCGCTTTGATATTTATGCCGGAACGCCGGTGTAAAAGTAAAGCAGGGTAGCGTTATCGCTACCCTGCTTTCTGCAAGAATAATTAATGGCTTTCGGGCGTCGCAATCATTCGTTTCAGCCACGGCACCATCAGCAGCATCACCACCGCAACGCCCAGCGTAACCAGGCCAATCTTACCAAACACGTTGGTATAGACGGGCAACGTCTCAAGCGGATCGGTAATGTTGTCTGGTACTGCGGTAAATGTTGCCACATAGCCGCCCAGCAAGAACGCGGCAGCCTGCGTCAGGAACCACATCCCGAGAATAAAGCCCATCAAATGCTGCGGCACCAGGGCAGCAATCATCGCCAGACCCAGGGCGCTAATAAACAGTTCACCCAGGCTCTGGAATAAGTAAACCAGCACAATAAACCACGGCGATGTCAGCCCCTGGGCATCCGCAAACCACATTCCCGCAGCTGCAGCCGTCAAAAAGCCCAGTGAGCACATAAACATGCCGAGAGTAAATTTCATCGGCATAGAGAGATCTTTGCCTTTGTTACCCAGATGCGTGTAAATGCCTGCCAGTATTGGGCTGGCGAGTACCACCCAGAACGGGTTAAGCGCCTGGAAGCTGACCGGGTTGATGGAAAAGCCGAGAATTTCATGATGCACGTTGTTGATGGCAAAGAAGTTCAGCGACGTTGGCATCTGGGCGTAGAGAATGTAAAACACCACCGCTTCGAGCATCAGGACAAAGGCGACAAACATTTTATTGCGCCCGGTTTTATCCAGCTTGAATGCCTGACGAAAGAAAATGATGGTGACGACGATGGAGAGAACAATCAGCACCAGATTGGCGACTTCTACGTTGTGCATCAGCCATGCACAGACGAAGATCATCACCACGCTGCCAAGTAACACGTACAACAGTTTGCTGAAGCTCATCGGCCGGAAGTCGGGTTCAGAACCAATGTCTTTCACCATTCCGCGACAGGCGATGTAAACCAATAGCGCGATAATTAATCCTGCACCGCACAGGTTGTAGGTGACTGAATAGCCGAATCTATCAGCGATCACAGGGGCCAGCGATAACGCTATCAACGAGCCGATGTTGATCGACATATAGAACAGGGTAAATGCGCCATCAAGCCGCGGATCTTTCGGCGGATAGCACTTCGAAAGCAAGCTGGCTGGGTTAGCTTTAAACAGGCCGTTACCGACAGCGATAGTCCCCAGGGCGATGAAAATCAGGTCAGGCTTAAGTAGCGACAGGCCGGTCATGAAGTAGCCAATCGCCAGCACAAGTGCTCCGAGAACAATGGTGCGTTTGGTCCCCAGCAGGTGGTCGCCGACATAGCCGCCAATGGAAATGAGGCCATAGACCAGCGCAGCAAAAGCACCAAAAGTGACAAAAGCCTGTTCTTGCGAGAATCCAAGCTGCTTAACGAAGAAAACCGCCAGTACGCCCTGCACGCCGTAGTAGCCGAATCGCTCCCATAACTCGACAAAAAAAATCATGAAAAATGGGCGAGGTTGCTGCAGCATCCCCATGGGTGTTGTTGTATTCATATTTATTAACCTTCCAATACCATCCTGAAAAGTATGAACGCGTAAGGGATAACGCGCGAAAAAGTTTACATCTGTCAGAGATTCTTAATATTGATGCGGTGAATAGATTAATACACTATTACAACAGAAAATAACCAGCTGATCACACTAATGATGGAAAATATGATGGTGTTAAATGTTGTATTGGCAGGGGATTTTGATTGCGTACGCAGACCGTAGGCCAGATAAGGTGTTTACGCTGCAAGGTAACAAGGCGCGCCAAAAAGCAAAACGCCCGCATATGCGGGCGTTCAGGAACACGTCGTAGAGGGAAGATTATTCTTCTTCGTCGCGCAGCGGAACAATCAGCATATCAACGTGAACGGTGTTGATCAGCTGACGTGCGGAAGACATCAGTTTGCTCCAGAAGTCCTGGTGGTGACCACAAACCACCAGATCCATATCGTATTTCTTGATTGCATCGACCAGAACCTGGCCCAGATCGCCGCTGCCGCTCAGGGTTTCAGTGATTGGGTAGCCTGCATTAGTGGAAAGCTCGGTCAGCGCATGATGTGTCTCTTCAGAGATGCGTTTCTGCATATCACCCAGATTCACATCAATAAGCCCGGTGTATAGGTCAGAGTAGTTTACATCTACGTGGATCAGAGAAACTTTCGCATTGTAGGGGCGAGCCATAGAGACTGCTTTCTCTACCAGAACTTTGCTTTCCGGGGAGAGATCGACCGCGATGAGAATGTGTTTATAAGCCATAGTGTTACTCCTTCCATAAAGTTGTCGATGACTGGCCAGCTAGCGTTTCTTGTGCCGTTACGTCACCCGCGTCCTGCGAACTACGTGCGCGGGGCTAACCCAGCCGTAAAGATTCAGTGTTAAGACCATCCTTACCTTATAGCGACCCGGATGATCCGTCAATCCGCCTTGCTTACCCGTTAGATAAACAAATTTTCGACATGAATATATTGATAGTGGTTAACCTTCTGGAAAAAAAACAACCTGATCTCCTACACTATCTATAGAGCCGCTCGGATGTTGGTCACCACAAAAGCGGTTTCTCCAGGACCTGGTGTTAACTGATTGGCAGCGTATCGGGAGCGGTA
>OHII01000687.1_pt1 | contig 10226 bp, 13 predicted proteins | sample 1568341 | NCBI WGS metagenome assembly OHII01 (sample SAMEA3879548, study PRJEB24766) | human gut metagenome | biome: human-associated habitat; feature: feces | place: USA | collected 1985/1987
AGTCCGCAGGTAATTCAGGAAGCGCTCGATGTCTTTGGGAAACTGTTAGAGGAGTGGGATTAATTGAAATATAAAATTGGCGAGCTGGCAAAAATGGCGGAAGTAACACCCGACACGATTCGTTATTACGAAAAGCAGCAGATGATGGAGCATGAAGTACGCACCGAAGGTGGGTTTCGCCTGTACACCGAAAGCGATCTCCAGCGATTGAAATTTATCCGCCATGCCAGACAACTTGGTTTCAGTCTGGAGTCGATCCGCGAGTTGCTGTCGATCCGTATCGATCCTGAACACCATACCTGTCAGGAGTCAAAAGGCATTGTGCAGGAAAGATTGCAGGAAGTCGAAGCACGGATAGCCGAGTTGCAGAGTATGCAGCGTTCCCTCCAACGCCTTAACGATGCCTGTTGTGGGACCGCCCATAGCAGTGTTTATTGCTCGATTCTTGAAGCTCTTGAACAAGGGGCGAGTGGCGTTAAGAGTGGCTGTTGATTTTTTACACTGGCAGGATTACACTCGCGCCGTTAAATAACCAATTGGAGTTTTTATGAGCCGATATCAGCATACTAAAGGGCAGATAAAGGATAATGCGATAGAAGCATTACTACATGATCCCTTATTCCGACAGCGCGTAGAGAAAAATAAGAAAGGGAAAGGCAGTTACATGCGAAAAGGAAAACATGGCAATCGGGGGAACTGGGAGGCCAGTGGCAAGAAAGTAAATCACTTTTTTACCACTGGCCTTCTGCTTTCAGGCGCTTGTTAAGAGCGGTTATTCTGCTCTTTCAGCAAATCACGAATTTCTGTCAGTAATACTTCTTCTTTAGTTGGTGCAGGCGCGGCTGCTGGTTCTTCTTTTTTCCGATTCAGTTTGTTGATTAGCTTAATCGCCATAAAGATGGCAAAGGCTACAATCAGAAAATCAAAGACGTTTTGAATGAAGACACCGTAATGCATCACAACAGCAGGGATATCCCCCTGCGCATCGCGTAGCGTGACAGCAAACTGTTTGAAATCGATCCCGCCAATTAATAAGCCCAGAGGTGGCATAATGATATCGGCAACCAATGAAGATACAATCTTCCCGAATGCCGCACCGATAATGACACCCACCGCCAAATCCACCACGTTCCCGCGCATCGCAAATTCGCGAAATTCTTTAATAATGCTCATGTTATTCTCCCTATGAAGCCGACAATCATAAGTCTAACAAATGTTAAGCTATTTTCCTGCCAGGAATGGATTTAATTAATCCTTGATAATCAAAGGGAAATAATAAGGCGTCATTAGACGCCTTATTAATTACAAGAAGAAAGGACTTGGCTGGAAGAGTCTTTCGACGTCGGTAATAAACTTTTTATCTGTGAGGAACATAATTACGTGATCGCCTTGCTCAATGCGCAGATTGTCATTGGCAATCATCACGTCGTTTCCACGTACCACCGCTCCAATAATCGTTCCTGGCGGTAGCTTGATTTCATCAATGACTCTGCCGACAACGCGTGAGGTGCTTTCATCACCGTGAGCAACGGCTTCAATAGCTTCTGCTACGCCGCGGCGTAATGAGGAAACACCAACAATATCTGCTTTTCGCACATGGCTAAGCAACGCAGAAATAGTTGCTTGTTGCGGTGAAATCGCAATATCGATCACGCTCCCCTGAACCAGATCCACATAAGCGCGACGCTGGATCAATACCATCACCTTTTTCGCACCCATACGTTTGGCAAGCATGGCGGACATGATATTGGCTTCGTCATCGTTGGTGACGGCAATAAACAGATCAACTTGATCGATATGTTCTTCGGCCAGCAGTTCTTGATCCGACGCATCACCAAAAAAGACGATCGTATTCTGCAACTTTTCCGCCAGTTCGGCAGCGCGCTGCTGATTACGTTCGATGAGTTTGACGCTGTAATCTTTTTCCAGACGACGCGCCAGCCCTGCACCGATATTACCACCACCAACCAGCATGATCCGCTTATACGGTTTTTCCAGTCGCTGTAATTCACTCATCACCGCGCGGATATGCTGTGAAGCGGCAATAAAGAACACTTCATCACCAGCTTCAACAATGGTCGAACCTTGCGGACGAATGGGGCGATCATGGCGGAAAATTGCTGCCACACGAGTATCGATATGTGGCATATGTTCGCGCATGGTCGAAAGTGCATTACCAATCAGCGGGCCGCCATAATAGGCTTTAACCACAGCCAGGCTGACTTTACCCTCAGCGAAGTTCACCACCTGCAATGCGCCGGGATACTCAATCAGTCGGTAAATATTATCGATAACCAACTGCTCTGGTGCGATCAGATGATCAATCGGTACAGCATCTGAATGAAATAGCTTATCGGCATCGCGCACGTAGTCTGGTGAGCGGATACGAGCGATGCGATTAGGGGTGTTGAAAAGTGAGTAGGCTACCTGGCAGGCAACCATATTGGTTTCATCTGAACTGGTTACAGCAACCAGCATATCGGCGTCGTCGGCACCTGCCTCCCGCAATACGCGTGGATGAGAGCCATGCCCCTGCACGACTCGCAGGTCAAATTTATCCTGCAAGGTCCGCAGACGCTCACCGTTGGTATCGACAACAGTAATATCGTTGTTCTCGCCAACCAGGTTTTCCGCCAGTGTGCCGCCAACCTGGCCGGCACCCAGAATGATAATTTTCATCAGTCGCGACCCGTTATCTCATCACTTTTTGATTAGCTTAGCGTAAAAGAAGCCGTCGCCCTCTTCGGCACCAGGCAGATTTTGTTTACCCGGTTGCTCTGGTGTTCCTGTTTCGCAAAGTTCGGCATCAGCGGTACGTTGCAAAAAGGCTTTAATCTGCAGGCTATTCTCTTCCGGTAACACCGAACAGGTGGCATAGATCAGGGTTCCACCGGATTTTAAATGCGGCCAAATGGCGTCGAGAATTTCAGACTGCAATTGCGCGAGTTCCGGGATATCGCGATCGCGACGTAACCATTTAATATCCGGATGGCGACGAATCACACCGGTTGCTGAACAAGGCGCATCTAATAAAATGCGATCAAACTGTTGCTCGCCACACCATTGGGAAGGGTAGCGGCCATCACCTTGTTTCACGGTCGCCTTCATACCAAGGCGTTTTAAATTGTCGTAAACGCGAGAGAGGCGCTGTTCGTCAATATCAACCGCAACAACCTGCGCTTCTGGTGCCACCTCAAGGATATGCGTTGTTTTACCGCCGGGGGCAGCGCAAAGATCCAGAATGTGTTCACCGTTTTGTGGCGCAAGCCAGGCCATGCAACCTTGTGCTGATGCATCCTGAACGGTAACCCATCCTTCTTCAAAACCTGGTAGCACATGAACAGGTGCAGGTGTTTCCAGCCGTACAGCATCAGGGTAATCCGCATGCGGGAAACCTTTCATTCCTGCTTCATCCAGCAATGCAAGCCAGCTGTCGCGGGAATGATGCGTACGATTAACGCGCAGCCACATTGGCGGACGCTGGTTATTGGCTTCAACGATGGATTGCCATTGCTCTGGATACGCTTTTTGCAGACGTTTCAGTAACCAGGAAGGATGCAGATAACATGCATCACTGGCATTAAACTCGGCTAATAACTCTTCTTGCTGACGTTGGAACTGGCGTAACACGCCGTTAATCAGCCCCTTAAGTTGCGGGCGCTTAATTGCGACAGCACCTTCAACCGTTTCAGCCAGCGCAGCATGAGGTGGAATGCGGGTATAAAGCAGTTGATACAAACCAACCATAATCAGGTAATGCACGGTCCGCTGTTTGCCGGTCATCGGACGGGCCATTAACTTATTAATCAGCCAGTCTAACTGCGAAAGCGTACGCAGTACGCCAAAGCACAACTCTTGAAGAAGTGCTTTGTCTTTATCGGAAACTTTTTGCTGGAGCGGTGGCAGAATGTTGCTTAATGATTGCCCTTGCTCGACGACTTGTTCAACGGCCTGGGCCGCCATGCTACGTAAATTACGTTGTTTTTTCATAAGTATAAAAATGCCCGGCAAGACCGGGCTTAGAAGAGTGGACTATCAGACCAGACGGTTGCCCGGAACAAACCATTCCCGACGAGAATTCAGGAGGTCTTGCGCGCTCATCGCTTTCTTACCCGCAGGTTGTAACGAGAGCAGGTTCAGGATGCCATCACCAGTCGCAACCTGAATGCCTTGTTTATTGGCTTCAAGGATCGTTCCTGGTGCAGCGTTGGTTGCCGTATCAATGACCGACGCTTTCCAGACTTTAACCGGCTGTCCTTCAATTTCCAGCCAGCTCATTGGCCATGGATTGAAAGCGCGAATGCAGCGTTCAAGCTGCGCTGCCGAAAGCGACCAGTCAATACGCGCTTCTTCTTTACTCAACTTTTCGGCGTAAGTGACAAGAGTTTCGTCCTGAACTTCTGGTTTCGCCGTGCCGTCTGCCAGTTGTTTCAATGTGGTGATAAGCCCTTGTGGGCCAAGCTCTGCCAGCTTGTCGTACAGCGTACCACTGGTATCTTCTGCAGTAATCGGGCAGGAGAGCTTATAGAGCATGTCACCGGTGTCTAAACCAACATCCATTTGCATAATGGTCACACCAGTTTCTGCATCACCTGCCCATAGTGAGCGTTGGATTGGTGCAGCACCGCGCCAGCGTGGCAGCAGTGAACCATGAACGTTGATACAGCCAAGACGCGGCATCTCCAGCACTGCTTTAGGCAGAATTAAGCCATAGGCGACGACAACCATAACATCAGCCTGTAGATCGGCGACCAGTTGCTGGTTTTCTTGTGGACGCAGGGAAACCGGTTGAAAAACGGGCAGAGCTTTTTCCTCAGCCAGAACTTTAACCGGGCTGGGCATCAGTTTTTTACCGCGTCCTGCCGGTCGGTCTGGCTGGGTGAACACGCCAACGACGTTATGACCAGAAGACAACAGCGCGTCGAGATGACGCGCTGCAAAGTCAGGTGTACCCGCAAAAATAATACGTAGTGATTCTGACACGTTAGTTCTTATCCTTAAGCCCGGGCTTTCAGACGATCCAGTTTTTCAACTTTCTGACGAATACGTTGTTGTTTCAGCGGTGACAGATAATCCATAAACAGTTTGCCGACCAGGTGATCCATCTCATGCTGAATACAGATGGCTAACAGACCGTCTGCTTCCAGTTCAAATGGTTTACCGTCGCGGTCCAGGGCGCGAATTTTAACTTTCTCTGCGCGTGGCACTAAAGCACGTTGTTCGGGGATCGACAGGCAACCTTCTTCAATGCCTGTTTCGCCGCTTTTTTCTAAAAGCTCCGGATTGATTAACACCAGCCGTTCGTCACGGTTTTCCGAAACATCAATAACAATGATACGTTGATGGATATCAACCTGGGTTGCCGCCAGGCCAATACCTTCTTCTGCGTACATCGTCTCGAACATATCATCGACGATACGCTGAATTTCTGCATTCACTTCTTCTACCGGTTTAGCAACTTTGCGAAGCCGCTCGTCCGGAATATGTAACACTTGCAAAACTGACATAAATCTCCAGAGATGTGTTCAGGAGTTAGAAAGATTATTTCTTCTATTCTAGACAAATCCCCCTCTGATTGACAGCATCACTGACCAATCGCAAAGATTGCTAAGGCTGCTTATGGCAGGGAGATAAGGATGGTCGATACAGAAATTTGGCTGCGTTTAATGAGCATCAGCAGCTTGTACGGCGATGATATGGTCCGTATAGCTCACTGGCTGGCAAAACAGTCGTATATTGATGCGGTTGTATTGCAGCAAACAGGGCTTACATTGCGGCAGGCACAACGCTTTCTTTCATTTCCGCGAAAGAGTATCGAAAGCTCACTTTGTTGGTTGGAGCAACCCAACCATCATTTAATCCCTGCGGACAGCGAATTTTATCCTCCTCAACTTCTTGCGACGACAGATTACCCCGGCGCACTGTTTGTTGAAGGAGAACTGCACGCGCTGCATTCATTTCAGCTTGCCGTAGTGGGGAGTCGGGCGCATTCATGGTATGGCGAGCGATGGGGACGATTATTTTGCGAAACTCTGGCGACGCGTGGAGTCGATGGTGTGGCGCATAAAGCGGCCTTACAGGTAAATGGCGTCAGCATTGCTGTATTAGGGAATGGACTTAATACCATTCATCCGCGTCGCCATGCCCGACTGGCTACCAGTTTGCTTGAACATGGTGGGGCTCTTGTCTCGGAATTTCCCCTCGATGTTCCTCCCCTTGCTTACAATTTCCCACGAAGAAATCGCATTATCAGTGGTCTAAGTAAAGGTGTACTGGTGGTGGAAGCGGCTTTGCGCAGTGGTTCGCTGGTGACAGCACGTTGTGCGCTTGAGCAGGGACGTGAAGTTTTTGCCTTGCCGGGTCCATTAGGGAATCCGGGAAGCGAAGGGCCTCACTGGTTAATAAAACAAGGTGCGATTCTTGTGACGGAACCGGAAGAAATTCTGGAAAACTTGCAATTTGGATTGCACTGGTTGCCAGACGCCCCTGAAAATTCATTTTATTCACCAGATCAGGAAGACGTGGCATTGCCATTTCCTGAGCTCCTGGCTAACGTAGGAGATGAGGTAACACCTGTTGACGTCGTCGCTGAACGTGCCGGCCAACCTGTGCCAGAGGTAGTAACTCAACTACTCGAACTGGAGTTAGCAGGATGGATCGCAGCTGTACCCGGCGGCTATGTCCGATTGAGGAGGGCATGCCATGTTCGACGTACTAATGTATTTGTTTGAAACCTATATTCACACAGAAGCTGAGTTGCGTGTGGATCAAGACAAACTTGAACAGGATCTTACCGACGCAGGATTTGATCGAGAAGATATCTACAATGCCCTGCTTTGGCTGGAAAAGCTTGCGGATTATCAGGAAGGACTGGCAGAACCGATGCAACTGGCCTCTGATCCACTCTCCATGCGTATTTATACCCCTGAAGAGTGTGAAAGGCTGGATGCCAGCTGTCGTGGTTTTCTGCTTTTCCTTGAGCAAATTCAGGTGCTTAACCTTGAAACCCGTGAAATGGTGATAGAGCGAGTGCTCGCGCTGGATACCGCAGAGTTCGACCTGGAAGACCTGAAATGGGTAATCCTGATGGTGTTGTTCAATATTCCGGGCTGCGAAAATGCGTACCAGCAAATGGAAGAATTACTCTTTGAAGTGAATGAAGGTATGCTGCATTAATCATTTCTTTAATTCAGCATAAGTTGTTATGGCAAAATCAGCACTGTTCACGGTGCGTAATAATGAGTCCTGCCCAAAGTGCGGGGCTGAACTGGTTATTCGATCCGGGAAACACGGTCCGTTTCTTGGATGCTCACAGTATCCGGCGTGTGACTACGTCCGTCCTCTGAAATCTTCAGCGGATGGACATATCGTCAAAGTTCTGGAGGGGCAGGTTTGCCCTGCATGTGGCGCAAATCTGGTATTACGCCAGGGACGCTTTGGTATGTTTATTGGTTGCAGTAACTACCCTGAATGCGAACATACCGAACTTATCGATAAACCGGACGAAACAGCAATTACATGCCCCCAATGCCGGACGGGCCATCTGGTCCAGCGCCGCTCCCGTTATGGCAAAACGTTTCACTCCTGTGATCGCTACCCGGAGTGTCAATTTGCCATTAACTTCAAACCCATAGCTGGAGAATGCCCTGAGTGTCATTATCCGCTACTCATCGAAAAGAAAACCGCGCAGGGTGTAAAACACTTTTGTGCCAGTAAACAATGTGGAAAGCCGGTTTCGGCGGAATAATAACGTGAATAATAACCTGCAAGGAGACGCTATCGCAGCTGCGATAGATGTTCTCAATGAAGAACGTGTCATCGCCTATCCAACGGAAGCCGTTTTCGGTGTTGGGTGTGATCCTGATAGCGAAATAGCAGTGATGAGACTGTTGGAGTTAAAACAGCGTCCGGTTGATAAGGGGCTGATTTTAATCGCAGCAAATTACGAGCAGCTTAAACCCTATATTGATGACACCATGCTGACTGATGCGCAGCGTGAAACCATTTTTTCCCGCTGGCCAGGTCCTGTCACCTTTGTCTTTCCCGCGCCTGCGACAACACCGCGCTGGTTGACGGGCCGCTTTGATTCGCTTGCTGTACGAGTCACCGACCATCCGTTGGTGGTTGCTTTGTGCCAGGCTTATGGTAAACCGCTGGTTTCTACCAGTGCCAACTTGAGTGGATTGCCACCTTGTCGAACAGTAGACGAAGTTCGCGCACAATTTGGCGCGGCGTTCCCGGTTGTGCCTGGTGAAACGGGGGGGCGTTTAAATCCTTCAGAAATCCGCGATGCCCTGACGGGTGAACTGTTTCGACAGGGGTAACATAATGGAAACCTATGCTGTTTTTGGTAATCCGATAGCCCACAGCAAATCGCCATTCATTCATCAGCAATTTGCTCAGCAACTGAATATTGAACATCCCTATGGGCGCGTGTTGGCACCCATCAATGATTTCATCAACACACTGAACGCTTTCTTTAGTGCTGGTGGTAAAGGTGCGAATGTGACGGTACCTTTTAAAGAAGAGGCTTTTGCCAGAGCGGATGAGCTTACTGAACGGGCAGCGTTGGCTGGTGCTGTTAATACCCTCAAGCGGTTAGAAGATGGACGCCTGCTGGGTGACAATACCGATGGTATAGGTTTGTTAAGCGATCTGGAACGTCTGTCTTTTATCCGTCCTGGTTTACGTATTCTGCTCATTGGCGCTGGTGGAGCATCTCGCGGCGTACTACTGCCACTCCTTTCCCTGGACTGTGCGGTGACAATCACTAATCGGACGGTATCTCGCGCAGAAGAGTTGACTAAATTGTTTGCGCACACTGGCAGTATTCAGGCGTTGGGTATGGACGAACTGGAAGGTCATGAGTTTGATCTCATTATTAATGCAACATCCAGTGGCATCAGTGGTGATATTCCGGCGATCCCGTCATCGCTCATTCATCCTGGCATTTATTGCTATGACATGTTCTATCAGAAAGGAAAAACTCCTTTTCTGGCATGGTGTGAGCAGCGAGGCTCAAAGCGTAATGCTGATGGTTTAGGAATGCTGGTGGCACAGGCGGCTCATGCCTTCCTTCTTTGGCATGGCGTTCTGCCTGATGTAGAACCGGTCATCAAACTATTGCAACAGGAGTTGTCAGCGTGAATCAGGCCATCCAGTTTCCGGATAGGGAAGAGTGGGACGAGAATAAAAAATGTGTATGTTTTCCCGCTCTCGTGAATGGTATGCAACTGACATGCGCGATCTCTGGCGAGAGTCTGGCGTATCGCTTTACTGGAGATACGCCAGAACAGTGGTTAGCGAGTTTTCGTCAGCATCGCTGGGACCTGGAAGAAGAAGCGGAAAACTTAATTCAGGAACAAAGTGAAGATGATCAAGGCTGGGTCTGGTTACTCTGATCCAGATATTCGTCCTTCCATTTCACGTAATTATTCGCGGAATAGCGTAACCCAGCCTTCTCTTCATCACTTAACGGGCGGATCTGTTTGACGGGGCTACCGAGATACAGATATCCGCTCTCCAGCCGTTTATTTTGTGGGACCAGACTACCCGCACCAATCATCACATCATCTTCTACTATTGCGCCATCAAGTAAAATTGAGCCCATCCCAACCAAAACTCGATTGCCAATGGTGCAGCCGTGGAGCATCACCTTGTGACCAACAGTGACATCTTCGCCAATGGTTAATGGGTTGCCATCTGGGTTGTACGAGGATTTATGAGTGACATGCAACATACTGCCATCCTGGATATTGGTGCGTGCTCCGATCTGTACATAATGTACATCTCCACGAATCACAACGAGCGGCCAGATCCCCACATCATCAGCCAGACGAACGTCACCAATCACGACGCTGCTATCGTCGATCATTACGCGCTGACCGATTTGTGGAAAAAGATCGCGGTATGGGCGTAAAACATCAGACATACTCACCTCAACAATAAATGATTTCCTAATGACTTTGGGTGCATTATTGGCCTTGTGCAAGTCTTTTAGTATGCAAAAAAGCACCGTTTTGTGTGCGAATGCAGCAAAAAGGGTGAAAAAACAACAAACAGAAAAAAAGATCAAAAAAGTACTTGTGCAAAAAATTGGGATCCCTATAATGCGCCTCCGTTAAGACGACAACGTGAAACACTTCACAAGATGGTCGTAACAACAAAGAGAAAAAATCCTGAAATTCAGGGTTGACTCTGAAAGAGGAAAGCGTAATATACGCCAC
>OHII01000690.1_pt1 | contig 10209 bp, 9 predicted proteins | sample 1568341 | NCBI WGS metagenome assembly OHII01 (sample SAMEA3879548, study PRJEB24766) | human gut metagenome | biome: human-associated habitat; feature: feces | place: USA | collected 1985/1987
TCACGGACAAGCAGCAGGTTTCCAGGGCAAAGCTGGCTTACCTCATTGACGCCACAGCCGCTCCAGTCTGCATCATCGCTCCTATTTCCTCATGGGCTGCTGCAGTCAGCGGATTTGTGGAGGGAGAGGATGGTCTTTCCCTTTTTGTGCGGGCTATTCCCTATAACTTCTACGCCCTTCTTACCATTGTCATGATGGTGGGAATGGTACTAATGAAAGTGGAATTCGGCTCCATGGCAGTGCATGAGAAAAATGCAAAGAACGGTGATTTGTATACCACACCGGGCCGCCCTTATGCCAGCGCGGAGACAGAGAAGGAAAACACGAGAGGAAAAGTCATGGACCTTGTCATTCCTATCTTATGTCTTGTAATATGCTGTGTGATCGGTATGATCTATACAGGAGGATTTTTCAGCGGAACAGATTTTGTCACTGCGTTTTCTCAGAGCGATGCATCTGTAGGTCTGACTCTGGGAAGCTCATTTGCTCTGGTTCTTACAGTAGTTTTTTATATGGTGCGCAAAGTTCTTTCTTTTAAGGATTGTATGGATTCTATTCCGGAGGGATTTAAGGCAATGGTTCCTGCAATTCTGATCCTGGTCTTTGCCTGGTCTTTAAAATCCATGACAGACAGTCTTGGAGCAGCAGCATTTGTAGAAAACGCAATGCGCTCTGCGGCAGGCGGGCTGATGAACATCCTTCCGGCAATTATCTTCCTGGTTGGCTGTGGCCTGGCTTTTGCAACAGGAACCTCATGGGGAACCTTTGCAATCCTGGTGCCGATCGTAGTAGCCATGTTCCCGGGACAGAAAAATCTGGAAATGATGATCATTTCTGTGGCGGCAGTTCTGGCAGGAGCAGTATGCGGAGATCACATTTCTCCAATTTCGGATACAACGGTAATGTCTTCTGCGGGTGCACAGAGCAATCACATCAATCATGTATCCACTCAGATGCAGTATGCCATGGTCGTGGCGGCAGTTTGCATCGTAGGATATCTGATCGCAGGGATCGTGAAGATCTGGTGGGCTGCACTGGGCAGCAGCCTTTTGATCTTGTTTGCAGTACTGACGGTTTTGAAGAGACGAGAGCAGAAAAAGAATGCGGAGGAACAGCATGCGTAACGTAATTGATGTGCCGTATCTGGATCAAAGTGTGCGTTATCCGACCGGATGCGAGAGTGTGTCGGCTGTGATGCTGCTTAGGTATCTGGGATACGAAATGTCTGTGGATGAATTTATTGAGCAATATCTGGACAGGCAGGAGTTTGAATTTCGTGAGGGTGAGCTTTACGGTCCGGATCCCACAAAATATTTCTGTGGAAGTCCCTATGATGAGGAGTCATTTGGCTGCTATGCACCGGTGATTACTCAGGCACTGAAAAAAGCGATTGGTGAAATGTATGAGGTGCTGGATCTTACGGGAACAGAGATAAAAACTTTGCAAACAGAGTACATTGACAAAGGGATGCCGGTGATTTTCTGGGCGTGTATCAATATGAGAGAACCGATCACGGGCCCACAGTGGAAATTAAAAGACAGCGGGGAAGTATTCACCTGGATTTCCAATGAGCACTGTATGCTTTTGGTCGGATATGATGAAGAAGGATATTATTTCAATGATCCGTATGAGAACAATGGAGTGATCCACTATCCGAAAGAGATTGTAGAAGACAGATACAAAGCACAGCATATGCAGGCTGTGGCAGTAAAAAAGAAATAAAGAAGGACAGGAGTCTGTTGATCGATTCAAAATCAGCAGACTCCTGTTTTTCTTTTATAATAACTGGATTCCGTGTTCCAGTGCGCAGTTGTAAATGTCATCCGGCCAGAGGGAGGACTGTACCTCTCCGATATGTGCCTTGCGCAGATAATACATACAGATACGGGACTGTCCGATTCCGCCGCCGATCGTGTAAGGCAGTTCCCTGTTCAGCAGAGACTTCTGGAACGGAAGCTTTGCGCGATCCTCGCATCCGGAAAGCTTTAACTGCTTTGCAAGCGCTTCTTCATCCACGCGGATTCCCATAGAGGAAAGCTCCAGGGCAATGTCCAGTACAGGGTAGTAGACGATGATATCACCGTTTAATTCCCAGTCATCATAGTCCGGGGCGCGTCCGTCATGCTTTTCACCTGAGGCGAGAACTTTTCCAATCTGTGCCACAAAGATCGCTCCCTTTTCTTTGGCAAGCAGGTGCTCTCTTTCCTTGGCGTCACATCCTGGATACAGGTCTTCAAGCTCCTGGGATGTGATAAAAAAGATATCGTCCGGAAGCAGCGGCTCGATATAGTTATACCGTCTGGAAATATAATCTTCTGTTTCTTTGAGTGCACTGTAGACCTTGCGGACTGTATACTGCAGTGTCTCCATGTTTCGCTCTTCTTTGGAAATCACTTTTTCCCAGTCCCACTGATCTACGTAGATAGAGTGAATATTGTCCGTATCCTCATCTCTACGGATGGCACTCATATCGGTGTAAAGACCTTCACCGGAATGAAAACCGTAGTGCTTGAGTGCATAGCGTTTCCATTTTGCCAGAGAGTGCACGATTTCCGCGGGAGTGTCGTCCTGCTCCTTAATCCCGAACGAAACCGGGCGCTCCACACCATTTAAATTATCATTCAGACCGGATTCCGGTTTTACAAATAAAGGTGCAGATACACGGGTAAGATGCAGTGATTTTGCAAGGGAGCGTTCAAAATAATCCTTGATCTCTTTGATCGCCACCTCAGTCTCGCGGATTGTCAGGGGAGAAACATACCCCTGTGGGATGGTTAAGTGTTCCATATGCCAAACTCCTTTCGTAGGTAAGCTGTATAAGTTTTTGTTCTTATTTAAAAAGATAGGTCTATTTTACAGTCCGAAAAAATGGAAGTCAATGGGAGAATGCAGACAAAGCATCAAAAAATAGAAATCACAGAGAAAAAAGAAGAAAAATGCGAGGGTTTTTGTTGATTTCTTTTGAAAATAATGTGGATTTGTGCACAATTTCACCACGATCCGGATTGCGATTCTTTTGGATTTAAGGTATAATACAACTATAGTGTGTAGGAGATATCATATTTAGGAGAACGAACATGAGAAGATCAAAACGAATTGAGACACTGGATCAGCGCCCGGTAAATCTTGACGGATATATCAATGAATGGCCGGAAATGGGATTTGTGGCAATGACAAGTCCGTATGATCCAAAGCCGTCTGTGAAAGTAGCAAACGGCAGAATTGTGGAACTGGATGGGAAAAAGAGAGAGGACTTTGATTTTATCGATCAGTTTATCGCTGATTATGCGATGAACGTAGAGCGTGCAGAAGCGTCCATGGCAGTATCTTCACTGGAGATCGCGCGCATGATCGTGGATATTCATGTGTCCAGAAAAGAGATTCTGGAGCTTGTGACAGGGATCACACCTGCAAAGATGACAGAGGTTATGAATCATCTGAATGTCGTAGAGCTGATGATGGGAATGCAGAAGATCCGTGCGAGAAGAACACCGGGAAATCAGGCGCACATCACAAATCTGAAAGATGATCCGGTACAGATTGCAGCGGACGCGGCAGAGGGAGCTCTTCGTGGATTTGCGGAGGAAGAGACGACTATGGGAGTTGCCAGATATGCACCGCTGAGTGCCATGGCGCTTCTGATTGGTTCTCAGGTGGGGCGTCCGGGTGTGCTGACACAGTGCTCCGCAGAGGAAGCAACAGAGCTGGAGCTGGGAATCCGCGGACTGACGACTTATGCAGAGACACTCTCTGTATATGGAACGGAAAAGGTGTTTATCGATGGGGATGATACACCATATTCCAAAGCATTTTTGAATTCGGCGTATGCTTCCAGAGGACTGAAGGTCCGCTTTACATCAGGATCCGGTTCCGAGGTGCTGATGGGAAGCAGTGAAAAGAAATCTATGCTGTATCTGGAGTGCCGCTGTCTGTATGCGACAAAGGGAGCTGGAAGTCAGGGAATCCAGAATGGATCTGTAAGTTGTATCGGAGTGACAGGTTCCGTACCGTCCGGTATCCGGGAAGTCATCGCGGAAAACCTTGTGGCAGCGCTGCTTGGGCTGGAGTGTGCATCTTCCAATGACCAGAGCTTTTCCAACTCCGATATGCGCCGTACTGCAAGAACGATGCTGCAGTTCTTGCCGGGAACAGACTTTATCTTCTCCGGCTATGCGGCAGAACCGAACTATGACAATATGTTTGCGGGATCGAACTTTGATGCCGAAGACTTTGATGATTACAATGTATTACAGAGAGATATGCAGGTAGACGGAGGACTTCGCCCGGTAACGGAAGAAGAAGTCATTCATGTCAGAAACAAGGCTGCAAGAGCGGTGCAGGCAGTGTTTACACAGCTGGGACTTTCACCGGTGACAGATGCGCAGGTGGAGGCAGTTACCTACGCACATGGAAGCAAAGATACACTGGATCGGGATGTGACCGCGGATCTGATGGCGGCTGAGGATGTATTAAAACGCGGCATCACGGGAATCGATGTCGTAAAAGCGCTGGCAGAGACGGGATTTGTGGATGTGGCAGAGAGTGTGTTGAGTATGTTAAAGCAGCGTGTGGTCGGAGATTACATGCAGACAGCAGCAATTTTGGACAAAGACTTCCATGTATTGTCCGGCATCAATACACCGAATGACTATATGGGACCTGGAACCGGATACCGGGTACAGGGAGAGCGCTGGGAAGAGATCAAGAAGATCCCGCACATCATCAACCCACAGGATATATAGGAGGCAGGAGCATGCAGATTAGTGAAGAGTTAATTAAACAGATAACCAATGCCGTTCTTTCGGAGATGGGGCAGGAGACTGGATCACATACATCTTCCGAGGTGCCTTCTATGGCAGGGCGGGACAGGATCAATGAAGCAAAGACATCCTACAGAGATTATCCGCGGGCGAAGCAGGGGACAGATCCAAAGGAAGTTGTGATCGGAGTAGGAGCTGCATTCCAGAAAGAGATTAAAAGAACCATCTGCGGTATTTTGCTGGAAGATGTTCTGAAAAATGTGAAAGCGGGAATTGAAGAGGAAGGAATGATCCCGAGAGTGGTCAAAATACTGGATACATCCGATGTCTGTTTTATGGCATTGGAAGCGGCAAAGCTTTCTGGTTCCGGAATCGGGATCGGCATCCAGTCGAAAGGGACAACCGTGATCCATCAGAGAGACCTTTATCCGCTTTCCAATCTGGAATTGTTTCCGCAGGCGCCTCTGATGAATCTGGAGACTTACCGTCAGATCGGACAGAATGCTGCCAAATATGTAAAGGGTGAGCAGGTAGTGCCGATTCCATGTACAAATGATCCGATGTCCAGACCAAAATATCAGGTGAAGGCAGCGTTGATGCACATTGCGGAGACAGAGCAGCTGGATCCGGAAGTTGGAATTGTTGAATGGGAGGAAAGATAAATGCAGTACCCGTTAGGTGAACACGAAAGAGAACAGATCGCATCCAAGACAGGAAAAAAACTGGATGAGATCACGCTGGATGCAGTGATGAGAAACCAGATTGCCCCGGATGACATTAAGATTTCAAAAGAAATGCTTCATGCACAGGGACAGGTGGCAAAAGAAAACGGCAATGATCCGATGGAAAAGAATTTTGAACGTGCTGCAGAACTGGTAGATGTTCCGGATGATGTGATTTTAAAGATGTACGATAAGCTTCGTCCGAATCGTTCCACAAAGCTGGAACTGGTTTTAATGGCACAGGAGCTGTTGGAAAAATACAATGCAAAAAACTGTGCGCGCCTTGTAATGGAAGCGGCAGAGGTTTATGAGAAAAGAGGGATCCTGCTTTGACATATATTGCCGGAGTTGATATTGGAAATTCTACAACAGAAGTCTGTATCGGAGAAGTCGGGGGAGCACAGGTCCATTTCTTAAGCAGTGCTTCCTGTAAGACGACAGGAACGAAGGGGACCATTGCCAATGTTCATGGGATACGGGCAGCATTGAAAGAAGCTATGGGAAAGATTGGGATGGAGACGGAAGCGCTTTCCCTGATCCGCCTGAATGAAGCCGCGCCTGTTATCGGAGATACAGCAATGGAGACGCTTACAGAGACGATCATTACAGATTCTTCCATGATCGGACATAACCCGTCTACCCCTGCAGGTGCAGGGCAGGCAGTCGGAAAAACGCTGGATTTTGAGCGAATCCGGGAAGGCGTGCCGGGAACGCCGTATATTGTATTTGCAAAAGCAGCCGCATCCTATGAGGAGATCGCAGAAGTTATCAACAGAGAGAGGAAGCGGCTGACGATCACAGGTGTGATCCTGCAGGCAGATGAGGCGGTTCTTGTGGAGAATCGTCTGGAAGAAAAAGTGCCGATCATTGATGAGGTGGCGGGAATTCAAAAGCTTCCGGATGATGTTCTGGCAGCGATCGAAGTGGCGCTTCCGGGACAGACAATCCGTATGCTTTCCAACCCGTACGGGATTGCAACGCTGCTCGGACTGGATGCAGAGCAGACGCGGATGATCACGCCGATTGCGAAAAGTCTGATCGGAAAGCGAAGTGCGGTCGTTTTAAAAACACCGGGCGGCAATATCCGGGAGAATCTTCTTCCCGCAGGAAAAATCTGTCTCCATGCAGATCAGGACGCAGTTGTTGATCTGGATGAAGGTGCCGAGAAGATTATGCAGGTAGTTTCGGATGCCGGTACGATCTACGATATGGAAGGAGAGCATGACACCAATGTGGGCAATATGTTCTCAAGGATCAAACAGGGAATGGAAAATCTGGATGAGACTGCGAAGAGAGAGATTCATATTACTGATATTCTGGCAGTGGATACGATGGCACCGGTTCGGATTTCCGGTGCCCTGGCAGGAGAGACCTGTCTTGAGAAAGCGGTCGGAATCGCGGCGATGGTAAAGACGAGGCATCTTCCGATGCAGAAGATTGCAGAACAATTACGGATAGAACTGGGTGTAAATGTGATGGTGGCAGGCGTGGAAGCGGTTATGGCCAGTCTCGGAGCCCTGACGACTCCCGGAACAAGCCTTCCGCTTGCAATTCTGGATATGGGCGGCGGTTCTACGGATGCAGCGGTGATTTCCGAGGATGGAAAGGTATCTATGACGCATCAGGCAGGTGCGGGAGAGCTTGTGTCCATGCTGATCGAGACAGAGCTTGGTCTGGGAGACCGGCACATGGCAGAGCAGATTAAAAAGTACCCGCTTGCCAAAGTGGAAAGTCTGTTCCATATGCGGATGGAAAACGGACAGATGACATTTGTGGAGCAGTCCATTGATCCGAGGTTTTACGGAAGAGTGGTCCTTCTTACGGAGGATGGAATGATTCGGCTGGAACAGGATATCCCGATGGAGAAGATTGTGCAGGTGCGAAGAGAGGCAAAACGTAAAGTGTTTGTGACCAATGCATTTCGTGCATTGAAGAAAGTGGCACCAGGGCAGGATCTGAAACATATTTCGAATGTTGTTTTAGTCGGCGGGTCTGCGGAGGATTTTGAGATTCCGGAAATGCTGATGGAAGAACTTTCAGAATTTCGGATCGTGTGCGGACGTGGAAATATCCGGGGAGAGGAAGGTCCGCGAAATGCAGTTGCAACAGGGCTGGTACTTTCGTATATAGGAGAACAGCGATGATAGTGAAGAAACCTTCAATTTTTATATATACACATCTGGCCGATGAAGCAATTTTGCGGGAAGTCTGTGCAGGAGTGGAAGAAGAGGGTGTGTTTTATGAGATTACAGAGTTTCCGGATGAATGTATGGAAAAGCTTTCCTATAAAGCGGCACGGGATTCCATGCTGGGATCCGGAATCGGGATTTTTGGAACGGCCGTCTGTCTGAAAATGCGGGGGCTTGAGAAAGGGCGCAATATCGAGGCATATCTGTCTCCGACAAAAGAGCAGTGCAGAAAAGTGGGAGCAAACAGTGCCCGTGCGATTAAAAAACAGCCCTTTAAATAGCGAAAATGTTCCGGGAAAGGAAATGTGCAAATGAAAGTATATACCAAAAAAGGTGATGGCGGAAATACCTCTCTTGCAAATGGGATGAGTGTTTCGAAAGCAGACGATCGGATCGAGCTGATCGGGACGATCGATGAACTGAATAGTTATATCGGACATGCAAAAGTGCTTTCAGAGGATCATCTGAAGACGAATCTGGCAGAGATTCAGAGAACATTGATGAAGATCATGGCAGCAGTGGCAGATCCGAGAAATCTGGATTACCGCATGAGCGCAGAAGAGACTGTGCATCTGGAAGATCAGATCGATGAGTTGGAAGCTGCGTTTCCGAGAGCCAGGGACTTTGTTTTGTACGGAGGATGTGAGCTTTCCGCAAGACTGGATATTGCGCGGGCTGTGACAAGAAGGGCAGAGCGGAGATTCCGCAAAGTGGCACAGAATTACGGAGCAGATGCAAAAGCCATGCAGTATGTGAACAGACTTGCAGATTATCTGTATGTAGAAGCAAGATTTGCAGATCATCAGGCAGGAAATACAGAGGAAGGAAAGCTGCGGGAGACAGTGATCCAGAATGTGATGAAGAATTTTTAAGACAAAGATCGTATATCAGAAAAAGCACTGGTATACGGCCTTTTTGTTTTTACATAAAACAATAAAACTGTAAAATAAATAAAGAAAGATAAAAAGACAGATAATTATAAAATAAAATATATAAAAACTAAAAATACCATTGACAATATTAAAAAAGAGTGCTAATATAAAGTCAACAAATAAAACAGATGAAACAAACACTCATTTGAAGCGAGGAAAGATAACCGGTGAAAATGAAGAAATTATCGTAATGACGAGAAAGTTACGAGAGAAGTAAAATTCATTTGAGGGGCAGGGTTATCGAGGGAGCGAGAAAATGAGAATCACTTAAGAAAGGAAGGTACAGACGCCAGGACAGTAAATCTTAAAAACAGGACTTATTAATAAGTGAAGAGAGGTAGAAAAGGTGATTGAGCCAACAATGTAAAGATGGATGTGAATCAAAATAAAAGATTTGCATCCATCTTTCTGTTGTATCTTTCTGAAAAAGTTGGTAAAATATAGGTTGCTATTGACAGATTCAGATAATAAGGGAGAGGTACAATGGATATGATAAATGAAATAGGAAGATGGCTGCAGGAAAAGGAAGTTTTGCCGACCGCATTAGAGCGGCTTGGAATGGCAGACAAGCTGGCAGAGATTGTGCTTATTTCGCTTGGAATTACGGTATTACTGGGAATTCTGAGCTGTTTCTTTGGATTGAAGCTGGCAAGATTCTGGTCATTTCTGACAGTTTTTGTGATTGGAACAGGAGCAGCTGCGGCTGTGGCGATGCAGATTACGTCAGATGAAACACTGAGCGGGATCATTGGTCTTGCGGCAGGGATTATTCTGGCAATCGTGTTTGCAATTTTGAAGCGGGCAGGAATGTTTGTGACTGCCTTTGTACTTGGAGCAGCACTAAGTATATACTGGCTCCGGCCGGCGAATCTGATCTGGCTGCTGGTGTGTGTTGGAATTGGTCTGGTATTTGCGTTGTTGACGATTAAGCTTTTTGTTCCGGTTCTGATGCTTCTTACAGGAGTGACCGGTGCTGTATGCATCAGTCAGGCGGGAACTGTTTTGCTGGGTCATGCAGGAGTTGAATTAGAGCGTTGGATGGTCACGCTGGCATTTGCGGTGCTGGCAGTCCTTGGAATTCTGGCACAGTTTCTGATGGAATCCGGAAAGCGTCAAAAGATGCATCTGAAAAAAGCTGCGGAGATTCGCGAACAGAATTCCACAGAGAATGAAGTGGATAAAGCCAGAGCTCTTCTGGATGAAGAGTTTAAAGAAGAAAAGCAGGCAGAGAAAGAAGTACATACAGCGGTTGTTCCTCATGCAGAAGAGCTGGAAATGGAATTTGAAGATGAATTTGAAGACGATGACGAGGATGAGGAAGACGAAGAAGTGATGAAAGAAGATCTGATCGTGTCAGAAGAGAGTGTTACAGAAGATGAGTATTTGGATAAGGATCTGGATGAAGATTTCGATGAAGATCTGGATGAGTTCTGGGATGATGAGGATGATGATGTAGAAATCGTGGAGATCGATCTTTCGGATCAGGATGACGAAGATAAGTAACACAGACACACTTTTTCCAATGTGGAAAGCATTGGGAAGAGTGTTTTTTTGTGTAACAGTAAAAATAAACCCCCTGCTATGCAGGGGGAGGACAGATCTTTAG
>OHII01000696.1_pt1 | contig 10165 bp, 9 predicted proteins | sample 1568341 | NCBI WGS metagenome assembly OHII01 (sample SAMEA3879548, study PRJEB24766) | human gut metagenome | biome: human-associated habitat; feature: feces | place: USA | collected 1985/1987
TTCATTTACATTCCCTATGTATTATATATTAATTAATATTCATTGATTATATGAATATAAGCAGACTGCTCATTAAGAACGATACAGGAATATTCAATTAGCGTCAGTGAGCGATTGATTTAATTTTGTAAGTCGCTGTAACGGTGAATATAACCCATTAGCAGACAATATTTATTAAGGGGGTATCTTTTTATCTGCTGAATATATAAAGAGAGTTGTAAACGAAAAAGGCCAGACTTCTCTGGCCCTGGTTAAATTAATGGTTAGAGAACCAGTTCAATTTATCGCGCAGGCCAACAACCCGACCAATAATAATTAGCGATGGACTGTTCATTTGCTGCGCCAGTTCGCCCAGCTGCGTGAGCGTACCGTCAATCACGCGCTGCGTGACTGCCGTTCCGTTTTCGACAATTGCCACCGGCATTTCGCCAGGCATACCGTGTTCAATCAGCTTTTGCTGAATAGTCGCAGCCTGATTCAGCCCCATATAAAACACCAGCGTCTGTTTTTCTGCCGCCAGGTTTTCCCAGTCCAGTTCGCCACCGGTTTTTAAGTGTCCGGTAATTAAGCGTACGCTCTGGGCATAATCGCGATGCGTGAGCGGAATACCCGAATAGGCAGAGCAACCAGAAGCTGCGGTAATACCCGGAACCACCGAGAACGGAATACCCGCGTTGCACAGTGTTTCCAGCTCTTCGCCACCACGGCCAAAAATAAACGGATCGCCACCTTTCAGCCGCACCACGCGTTTGCCTTTTTGCGCTTCCCGCAGCAGGATCTGGTTTATCTCTTCCTGCGGTACGCAGTGGTATCCCGCGCGTTTGCCGACGAAAACGCGATCCGCATCGCGGCGTACCAGATTCATAATATCGTCAGAAACCAGACGGTCGTAGACCACCACATCTGCCTGCTGAATTTGTTGCAGTCCTTTTAGTGTCAGCAGCCCGGCATCGCCCGGACCTGCGCCAACCAGCACCACTTCACCGCGATGGTCGAGCGGTTCGTTGATTAACTGTTCGGTCGTTTCAGTAATGGCTTTCTGATCGTTGTTTGCCAGCGACTGCGCCAGGCGGTCATTAACGAACAGTTTTTCCCAGAAACGGCGACGCTCACCCATCGTGGCGAACTGTTGTTTCACTCGCCCGCGTAATTGCCCGGCGTATTTCGCCACCTGGCCCAGATGCAACGGCAGCAGTGATTCAAGTTTTTCGCGTAACAGGCGCGCCAGAACCGGAGAGGTGCCGCCAGAGGAGACCGCGACCATTAGCGGTGAGCGGTCAATAATCGACGGCATAATAAAGCTGGCGGCTTTCGGCGCATCGACCACGTTACAGAAGATGCGACGAGCTTCAGCGGCTTCACTGACGCGCTGGTTAAGCGCGTCATCATCCGTCGCAGCAATTGCCAGCCAGCAGGTGTCGAGAAGGCTTTCATCAAATGGCCCTTCGACGAGGGTTAACATGCCTGCATCTGCCCATGCGGTGAACTGTGGAATAAACGCTAATGCATTCACCGTTAAGCGAGCGCCTGCGTCTAACAGCAACCTTGCTTTGCGTTCCGCGACATCACCACCGCCGACAATCAGACAGTCGCGATCGCGTAATTGGCAAAATATAGGCAAATGATCCACGTAAAAACCCCTTAGTAATTAACCGGCAGCTGTTTCAGTTTGATTAAATTTGTCCGCAACCGGACGATTCGCTTTCGGCGTAGCATACCAATAACCCAATCCCATGAATACGGCACCTGATAAAGTATTACCCAGCGTCACCCACAGCAGGTTATGACCAATACCCGCCAGCGTGTAGGCTTCGCTGTGGTTGCCAAACCAGGAGAGGGCGAACAGCGTCATGTTAGCGATGGAGTGCTCGTAGCCGGACGCGATAAATGCCAGCAGACACCACCAGATAGCGATAAATTTCGCCGCCCCTTCAGTGCGCAGCGCCATCCAGATTGCCAGGCAAACCAGCCAGTTACACAATGCACCTTTGAAGAACAGTACCATTGCCGGTGCAGTGGTTTTTGCCAGCGCGACGGAGTGAACGATGCTGGTATCTACCGGCAGCAGGCTACCGCCACCCCAGCTATAGAGCATGGCGACAAAGACGGAACCGACCAGGTTACCCAGCCAGGTTTGCGGCAGGATTGCCCACATTTGCCCGTGGCTGATAGTGCCCGCTTTCACCCCAAAGGTGAGGAACATGGTGTGTCCGGTGAACAGTTCAGAACCAGCAATAATGACCAACGTTAAGGCGATACCAAAGGTCGCGCCCATCACCAGAGGACGTACGGACGGGTCGAGCAAATTACCGAGCGTGAAGATCAGGATGATCCCAAGACCCACATACGCGCCCGCCATGGCGGAGCTGACCCAGAAGCCGAGCGGGTTATTTGCCGACAGGCGTGCAATGCGCGCAGCGTTAGCCGCACACTTATTAATAGTGTCTGTAAACATTTGATTATCCTTTAAAAAATAAAAACAAAAAATAAAACAAAAAGTTTAAAAAATGTCCTGCAATATATCGAAGGTTATTACAGGACCATGCAAAAAGGGGAGGTATTGCGCCTCCCGTTAAAACATTAACCGCGTAGCTGCACCACGCCGTCTTTCACTCGCGCGTCGTAATGCTTGACGGAAAACTGTTCGTCTTCCATGCACAAGCCGTCGCTTAAGCGAAAACGCTGTTTTTTCAGCGGGCTGGCGACCCACAGCTCGCCCTGGTGTTCCGCAATCAGCCCGCGTGACAGCACGCTGGACTCGAAGAACGGGTCGATGTTGCTGATCGCAAACACCTGGTCGCTGTGATACGGGCGGAAAATTGCTACCTGCTCGTCACCTAACAGCGCGCAGACGCCGGTTTCAGGCAGGATGTCATCGATTTTGCAGATGTCTTTCCACTGGCTCATGCGTTGTCCTCCACCAGAGTTACCGGGATACGTTCATACGGCGTTGCCGGACGGTGCTGTTCGCGCTCTGGCACCATCTGCACGTTCGGGTCACGCTTGTCGCTGTTGATGAAGTGTTTGAAGCGAGTCTGCGCGGACGGTGTATTGACCGTTTCAGTCCACTCACATACTACCGCTTCACGCAGGCGCGCCATCTCTTCTTCCAGATGTGCGTTCAGCCCCAGTTTGTCGTCAATGATCACCGCTTTCAGGTAATCGATGCCGCCTTCAAGGTTTTCTAACCACGGCGCGGTACGCGTCAGTTTGTCGGCGGTACGGATGTAGAACATCATGAAGCGGTCGAGATATTTGATCAGCGTTTCGCGATCGATATCCGCTGCCAGCAGATCCGCATGACGCGGTTTCATGCCGCCGTTACCGCAAACATACAGGTTCCAGCCTTTTTCAGTGGCGATAATACCCACGTCTTTACCCTGAGCTTCTGAACATTCACGGGTACAGCCGGAGACACCGAACTTCATTTTGTGCGGCGTACGGATGCCTTTGTAGCGGTTTTCCAGTTCCACGCCGAGGCCGACGCTGTCGCCAACGCCGTAGCGGCACCAGGTGCTACCCACGCAGGTTTTCGCCATACGCAGTGCTTTCGCATAGGCATGACCGGTTTCGAAGCCGGCTTCAATCAGCTGACGCCAGATCTCCGGCAGATCGTCTTTCTGTGCGCCAAACATCGCCAGGCGCTGGGAGCCGGTGATTTTGGTGTAGAGATTAAATTCACGCGCGATACGACCTACTGCCATCAGCCCTTCCGGGGTGATTTCACCGCCCGGAGAACGCGGGATCACCGAGTAGGTGCCGTCTTTCTGGATGTTAGCGAGGAAGTTATCGTTTGAATCCTGCAGCGGAGTATGTTCCGGTTTCAGAATGTATTCGTTCCAGCAGGAGGCCAGCAGCGAACCGACGGTCGGTTTACAAACTTCACAACCGTAGCCTTTGCCGTGTTTCGCCAGCAGTTCTTCGAAGGTTTTAATGCCTTCAACGCGGATTAAATGGAACAGTTCCTGACGCGAATAAGCAAAGTGTTCGCACAGGTTGTTGTTAACTTCGATGCCCTGTTTCGCCAGTTCCGCGTTCAGTACCTGAGTGACCAGCGGGATACAGCCACCGCAGCCAGTACCCGCTTTGGTTTCAGCTTTCAGCGCCGCAACGGTGTGGCAGCCTTTGTTGATGGCAGCAATCAGATCACCTTTGGTGACGTCGAAGCAGGAGCAGATTTGCGCGCTGTCCGGCAGTTTATCAACACCGATAGACCGCTACCCGAGTGCGCCGGCAGAATCAGAGAATCCGGGTTTTCCGGCAGCTCGATAGCGTTCAGCACCAGTTGCAGCAGGTTGCCGTAGTCGCTGGTATCGCCCACCAGTACCGCACCGAGCAGGGTTTTGTTGTCTTCGCTGACAATAAGGCGTTTGTAGATCTCTTTGCTTTCGTCGAGGTAAACGTAGCTACGTGCGCCAGGCGTGCGACCGTGCGCATCACCAATACCGCCTACGTCTACGCCCAGCAGTTTCAGCTTGGCGCTAAGGTCAGCACCTTCAAAGGCATTTTCGCTACCGAGAATATGGTCAACGGCGACCTGCGCCATTTTGTAGCCTGGTGCTACCAGACCAAATACACGGTTGTTCCAGCTTGCGCATTCACCGATGGCGTAGATATCCGGATCGGAAGTCTGGCAGGAATCATTAATGACAATACCCCCACGCGGAGCAACGTCCAGACCACACTGGGTTGCCAGCTTATCGCGCGGACGGATACCGGTTGAGAAGACGATAAAGTCGACTTCCAGCTCGCTGCCGTCGGCAAAACGCATGGTTTTACGCGCTTCGACACCTTCCTGCACAATCTCAAGGGTGTTTTTGCTGGTGTGAACGTGCACGCCCATACTTTCGATTTTGCGACGCAGCTGCTCGCCACCCATCTGATCAAGCTGTTCCGCCATCAGCATAGGGGCAAATTCGATAACGTGGGTTTCAATACCTAAGTTTTTCAGCGCGCCAGCGGCTTCCAGACCTAACAGGCCGCCACCAACAACGGCACCGCGTTTGCTGCGACGGGCACAGGATTCAATGGCGTTGAGGTCTTCAATGGTGCGATAGACAAAGCAGTCCTGAGTATCAGAACCTTTGATTGGTGGGATCCACGGGTAGGAACCGGTCGCCATGATCAGCTTGTCATAAAAAACGGTGCGCCCGGCGCTGGAGTGAATCACCTTCTCCTGACGGTTGATGGTGATAGCGCGTTCGCCGACCAGAACTTTGATGCCGTGTTTCTCGTAGAAGCCTTCGCGCACCAGCGACAGCTCTTCGGCGGTGTGGTGAGAGAAGTAAGACGAGAGGTGTACGCGGTCATAAGCGATGCGCGGTTCTTCACAGAAAACGGTAATATCAAAGTTGGCCGCATCAGATTTATCAAGAAGATCTTCGATAAAGCGATGGCCGACCATACCGTTACCGATAATTGCGAGTCTGACTTTGCTCATTTTTGCCTCGATTTCTTTTCTATTACCGCCTACCTTAACGATTCAGCAACCCCGCTTATTGATGTAAATCAAATTCACCTTTATATACTCCTTAAGGGGTATATTGCTGATTTGTATAAATTTTCTTAAGTCACGGAATTGTCTGACATTTCATGTTTGTGCAAAAAACAGACAAATTGAACGGGTTTATAGAAATAGATGCACGTAGCGGGGTTAGAGAGGAAAAGGCCGGACGACGATAGTGCCGTCCGGCATGAGCAATTAATGAGAGGTCAGGGTGTTATGCTGACGGTGACGGCTGACGAAACCTAACAGGAAGCACATCACAAAGACGACAGCGTACAGACCGTTTGCTGTAAGCAGTGCCGCCTGCGGACCGCTATGTTCAACAATCGGCCCGGTAACCACAAAGGTCAACATAGTACCGATGGTCCCGCAGGTCAGGACAAAGTTAACCAGTTTTGGCGACGGCACTTTGGTCTGCTGTGAACCCAGGGTGATGATGGTGGTATAGATCGCGCTGGAGAAGAAGCCCAGGGCGAGAATTGACCACGCCATATGTGCCGGTGTTCCGGTGTTAAAGACGTACATCAGAATCGCGGCCAGACCCGCCAGTACGGTCAGGATACGTTGCAAATCAAAGAAGCGAAGAATAAAGCTGAACGCCCACATGCCGACCATGTATGACATCCAGAAGTTACTCACCAGCGTACCAGCATCATTCAGGCTCATGCCCAGGCCTTTGGCATACTCAGGCACCCAGGAGATAAAACCTAACTGACCGAGGATGTAGCACAGTGCCGCAATGGAGAGAAACAGCACGCCGATCCCCCACTTTTCTTTCTCTACCGGAGCATCCGTTTTTGGTGCATGTTTGCCCAGTGCCGGGAACTCACAGCCGAAGGTCAGAATAAAAATAGCGACATACACCAGCCCGATGCAGGCATAAACCCAGTACCACTCAATGCTGCGCGCCAGTAGAAACGCGGCGATCATTGGGAAAATCATCCCAGCCATACTGAAGAAGGAGTCGGTAAATAACAGGCGGGAACCGCGCTGACGCCCTTCATACATTTGTGTTATCAGGAATGTACCAATCGACATGGTGATGCCGCTGACCACCCCGAGAATGAACATCGCCGCCGAGAACAGCGCCAGGCTGTGGCTGAACATCAAACCGGCAACCGCCAGCACCATCAGGAGAAAGCCAAAACGTAACTGCGTTTTCAACGGGACGATTTCCATCAGCCAGGCGTTGAGGAAGATAGAGATTAAAATGCCGGCGTTGAGGAAGGTGAAGGTATTACTCATACTGGAAACAGGCAGATTGAAATAATCGGCGATATTTCCCATCACCATCCCGGTGACAATAACCAACGCACCGGTCAGTGCGTAGGAGAGAAAGCTAATCCATGTGAGCTTGATGCGATTGCTGTTAGTCATGATTGGCCTGCGTTCAAAAATAAAATGGCATAGCGGGCTATGCCGCGAGCGGGCGATTTTAGGTGATTTTGTGATCTGATTAAATGTTTTATTGCAATCGGTTGCTAAATTGCATTTTAAGAGGTGATTTTTATCACAGAATAAAAAGTGATCGTCAGGTTACATATATTTCAGATACGTAAAATTAGGTAAAGGGATGGCCTTGTTCTTGAAGGCTATTTAGAATCTCTTCACTTGCTTTTTTTCTGCTCTGTTTGTTAAGGAAATCTCATGTTCAAATCGACCCTGGCGGCGATGGCTGCTGTTTTCGCTCTTTCTGCTCTTTCTCCCGCAGCAATGGCAGCGAAAGGGGACCCGCACGTATTGTTGACAACCTCAGCTGGTAACATCGAACTGGAACTGGATAAACAAAAAGCGCCAGTGTCTGTGCAAAACTTTGTCGATTATGTGAACAGCGGTTTTTATAACAACACTACCTTTCACCGCGTCATTCCTGGCTTTATGATTCAGGGCGGCGGTTTCACCGAGCAGATGCAGCAGAAAAAACCAAAAATGAAGCCGATAACGGCCTGCGCAACACGCGTGGCACCATCGCGATGGCGCGTACCGCTGACAAAGACAGCGCCACCAGCCAGTTCTTTATCAACGTTGCCGATAACGCCTTCCTTGACCACGGTCAGCGTGATTTCGGTTACGCGGTATTTGGTAAAGTGGTGAAAGGCATGGACATTGCCGATAAGATTTCCCAGGTGCCGACTCATGATGTTGGTCCGTACCAGAATGTGCCGTCAAAACCGGTAGTTATCCTTTCCGCTAAAGTCCTGCCGTAATGATTTCTCGCGCGGGCAATCTTGCCCGCGCTTCTGCTCTCCCGGCGTAACCCGGATTTGCCGCTTATACTTGTGGCAAATGGACACGTTCAGGGAGGCATCAAGTGAAGAAACTCACCGATAAGCAAAAGTCCCGTCTCTGGGAGTTTCAGCGTAATCGTAATTTCCAGGCCAGTCGCCGTCTTGAAGGCGTCGAGATGCCTTTAGTCACTCTTACTGCCGCAGAGGCTTTAGCGCGACTTGAAGAGCTGAGGAGGCACTATGAGCGATAAATTCGGCGAAGGGCGCGATCCGTATCTTTATCCTGGCCTTGATATCATGCGTAACCGGCTGAACATCCGCCAGCAACAACGGCTGGAACAGGCCGCTTACGAAATGACGGCGCTACGTGCTGCGACCATTGAGCTTGGTCCGCTGGTGCGCGGTTTACCGCATTTGCGCACTATCCATCGCCAGCTGTATCAGGATATTTTCGACTGGGCGGGGCAACTGCGTGAAGTTGATATTTATCAGGGTGATACGCCGTTCTGCCACTTTGCTTATATCGAAAAAGAGGGCAATGCCCTGATGCAGGATCTGGAGGAAGACGGTTATCTGGTTGGCCTGGATAAAGCGAAGTTCGTCGAGCGGCTGGCGCATTACTATTGTGAAATCAACGTGCTGCATCCCTTCCGTGTGGGAAGCGGACTGGCACAGCGGATCTTCTTCGAGCAGCTGGCGATTCATGCGGGCTACCAACTGAGCTGGCAGGGTATCGAAAAAGAGGCCTGGAATCAGGCAAATCAGAGTGGGGCAATGGGGGATCTCACCGCGCTGCAGATGATATTTAGCAAAGTGGTAAGCGAAGCCGGGGAATCTGAGTAAAATAGCGCGGTTCTTTCGTACCGGAGCCGCCATGATCCTGCTTATTGATAACTACGATTCTTTTACCTGGAACCTCTACCAGTACTTTTGTGAACTGGGGGCGGATGTGCTGGTTAAGCGCAACGATGCGTTGACGCTGGCGGATATCGATGCCCTTAAACCACAAAAAATTGTCATCTCACCCGGACCCTGTACGCCAGATGAAGCCGGGATCTCCCTTGACGTTATTCGCAACTATGCCGGGTGCTTGCCGATTCTTGGCGTCTGCCTCGGTCATCAGGCAATGGCGCAGGCATTTGGCGGCAAAGTTGTGCGCGCCGCAAAGGTCATGCACGGCAAAACCTCGCCGATTACACATAACGGTGAGGGCGTATTTCGGGGGCTGGCAAATCCACTTACCGTGACACGCTACCATTCGCTGGTGGTGGAACCTGACTCATTACCAGCGTGCTTTGAAGTGACGGCCTGGAGCGAAACCCGCGAGATTATGGGGATTCGCCATCGCCAGTGGGATCTGGAAGGCGTGCAGTTCCATCCAGAAAGTATTCTCAGCGAACAAGGACATCAACTGCTGGCTAATTTCCTGCATCGCTGATTTCTGATTGCTATTAAGTGATTTTTTATGCATATTTTGTGATTATAATTTCACATTTATTTATGTGTAACAGGATGATCATGAGATGGCAACTGAACAAACAGCAATTACACGCGCGACTTTCGATGAAGTGATCCTGCCGATTTATGCTCCGGCAGAGTTTATTCCGGTAAAAGGTCAGGGGAGCCGAATCTGGGATCAGCAAGGCAAGGAGTATGTCGATTTCGCGGGTGGCATTGCAGTTACGGCGTTGGGCCATTGCCATCCTGCGCTGGTGAACGCGTTAAAAACCCAGGGCGAAACTCTGTGGCATATCAGTAACGTTTTCACCAATGAACCGGCGCTGCGTCTTGGTCGTAAACTGATTGAGGCAACGTTTGCCGAACGCGTGGTGTTTATGAACTCCGGCACGGAAGCTAACGAAACCGCCTTTAAACTGGCACGCCATTACGCCTGTGTGCGTCATAGCCCGTTCAAAACCAAAATTATTGCCTTCCATAACGCTTTTCATGGTCGCTCGCTGTTTACCGTTTCGGTGGGTGGGCAGCCAAAATATTCCGACGGCTTTGGGCCAAAACCGGCAGACATCATCCACGTGCCTTTTAACGATATCCACGCAGTGAAAGCGGTGATGGATGATCACACCTGTGCGGTGGTGGTTGAGCCGATCCAGGGCGAGGGCGGCGTGACGGCAGCGACGCCAGAGTTTTTGCAGGGCTTGCGCGAGCTGTGCGATCAACATCAGGCATTATTGGTGTTTGATGAAGTGCAGTGCGGGATGGGGCGGACCGGCGATCTGTTTGCTTACATGCACTACGGCGTGACGCCGGATATTCTCACCTCTGCGAAAGCGTTAGGCGGCGGCTTCCCGATTAGCGCCATGCTGACCACGGCGGAAATTGCTTCTGCATTTCATCCTGGTTCTCACGGTTCCACCTACGGCGGTAATCCTCTGGCCTGTGCAGTAGCGGGCGCGGCGTTTGATATCATCAA
>OHII01000715.1_pt1 | contig 9852 bp, 13 predicted proteins | sample 1568341 | NCBI WGS metagenome assembly OHII01 (sample SAMEA3879548, study PRJEB24766) | human gut metagenome | biome: human-associated habitat; feature: feces | place: USA | collected 1985/1987
ATGCCTGGCTGTGGTTCCCTATGTACCAGTTCACATCGGTATCCAGGTACCAGGGTTCCTCTGGGGGCAGGTTCTCCATCACGATATCACTTCCTTCTTCTGTAATCTTGCCTAATTTTCTATATTTTCTCTGAGCCGCTGCTGTAAGGGAATCTAGGGCAATCCAAACACGTTCCTTTCCACCGGTATCAGGCTTTTCAGTCTTGATATCAAACGCTTCTGGATTCCTGCCCATTTTTTTAGATAATGTTTTATATTGTATTCCCTCCAGTTCGGCAGCCTCACTAAGCGTTATATATATCTTCATAAACTGCCCCCTATGACACATCCTCTAGTTTTAATATCCTTCGGATTTCATCTATATACTTAACTCCTGGACGGATTCCATATATTATCTTATAGAGGTACTGCTTATTAATTCCCAGTATGGAAGCTAATTCCGTTTGTGTCATTTCCTGCCGAATCAATTCAATCTTTACCTTTTTACCAAAAGCTGTTGGCTTCTGCTTGCTAATGCCCTTTTTCACAGCCATCACTCCCTGTGCAGTCTTCTTGTCCGTTTTTTTCCTGTGCCAATCCGCTTAAGTTCCATTCTGCTTATCACTTCCAGGAACGCCCTGGTATCCTTTATCACCAGCCAGTTCTCTGGCTGCAGGCCATGAAGTTTCATCTCCTTTTTCTGGCTTAAGGTTGGCTTTTTGCCATTTTTCATGAGAATTACCACCTCCTCTTTTCTAAAAGAACACCCTTAACAGGCTCACTATCACCTGAATCAGTATCATATCAACAAGTGATAATCTTTTTTGTGTAAAAGCCCATATGGTTTTTCCCATACCCTTTTCAATCCGGTTCACCCCTGCTTCATATTGCTTTTATTTTCCTGTTACTTTATACTATATATACAGGCTATATCATAGCCGAGTACAAACCCAAGGAGGGGTCTTATGTTTTCTGATTTTGTTAGGAATTTTACTATCACTTGTCCAGAATGCAAAACCTCTGTAACATTTAGCATTGACATGGACAATACTCATGCACTATACAGCGCTGTTCATGATTTTAAGTGTCCTAGATGTGCAAATGAACTGTCCTACGAGGCTCAGAATATGATAAGTGCAATTCGCGCATATAACGATGCTCTTTCAGAGCTTCAGAATGCGGCTGAACAAAATCATGTAAAACTTTCCTAATCTTCATTCAAACGAGCTCTGGCTGTAAGAATCACTCCAAGTGCTTCTGCCAGAGCCACCATTTTGTCTGAGTTAACCATCCTCATCTCTTCACATATTTTTATAATAGTCTGGTCAATGTGTTCCAAAGTCTCTTTTTTCATTTTCAACTCTTCCTCTTTCTTAAGGTCTTAATTTTTAAAAAATCACACAACAAAGCTCCCAACGTAAGTAAGCAGAATGTAAGCTAAAATTGATAATACAAGAAAAATACGTTCAAGCATTGTATTACCCTTTCCAAATACCCCCCCCCCCCCCCCCCCCCCCCCTCCCCATCCCCCAATCACTCCACCAGGAATCAATCCAGACCACAATGAAAAGAGCCATGGGCCATAATAAAATAGATAATATTTCACGGACTGTCATATTCACCTCCTGTTACATCTTACTTAATTTGTCAACTGTGAATTCAGGAACCTGAATCCGTAAGAACATTGTTCAACCAGATTTGGTTGCTCCGATATGATAATTTTGTTTCTTTACGTCCTGATATATGTTAAAATGGCACTGAAGGGTATAACGATACAGCCTTTCGGGGGAGGTGAGCCCCATGGTTATCTCGCCAAAGAGGCAGCCAGAAGTGAAAAATGATTCGTTAGCGCGTATTATTTCCTTCGCTTCCGGCAACTCGATTGACTAGAATTCATGTTTCAAAAACTTTTTAAATACGTTGTATGACTATTCATAATCATGTGTTATAATTTACTGGCCAGCAAAAATGTGATGGCACAGATACATTTACTTTGCAGAGTTGAGGTATCTGTCGCTATGGTGTTTCGGGGGGAGGCGCTGGCCCCTTCCCTTTTAGGCGATTGCCGGGACAAACTTGATGTTTGACCTGATGTGCATTTACTTAGAACATTAAAGAAGTTTCAAACGAATGTTCCTGATTGTGAAAATTAGGATGACGTGGTATTCTATTTTTACTTGGTGTGTTATTTGTAACACTGTAAATATTATAGTTGCTTATATGCAACTTGTCAAGCAAAAGTTGTTTATATGCAACTATAGTGTTTACATCTTTGAAAGGAAGGTTTTAATGAATTTGTTAGCAATAAGATTACAAAGTCTACTTGATAAGAATAATATAAAGCCCACAGTATTAGCCAAAGCCATAAATGTGAACAAATCAACCATCAGCAGAATCCTTAATGGTTCTACTATTCCAAGTGTAGATACTGTTTACAGAATCTCCCTTTATTTCAATGTGAAGATGGAATATTTCATGAATGACGAAAGTTGTTTGTGCGCAACTAAAGATTCTGATGAATTAAAATTACTCGATGCATATAGACAACTTTCACCTTCAGACCAAAATGAAATTTTTGAACTTATCCAATTTAAACTTTATCGTGTCTCGCAAGAGAAAATGCACATGAGAAAAACAAAGTTATCAGAATCACTGACTACAGAAGAAAGCGCGACCATTGAGAAGATGGCTTAATTTTTTACATTTTTTGTGTTACTTGTAACACAAATTTGTCGAATTGCTTTTGTTTGAATATTATTATTAAAAAGCCGAGAAATCCTTATATTTACGGCAATTCGACAAACTCTAAATACTTTTTCATCTTTGTCGAATTGCTAATTTTTACTTTTTATGAAAAAATCCTTGATTTTCGGAGTGATTGTAACGCGTCAATCATTGATTTTGCGTACTTTTCACATAATTTTATAACATTGATTAACGTTAATTTTTAACGGCTCAAAAAAAGGACCTCTCCGGCAATTTTCTTGGAAAAGGTCCTTTTTCTATATTATTCTCATTTTATTTGTCAATAGCGATTTTCCTCTAAAAACCGCCGAAACCCTTGATATACCGTCACTTCCCGCCATATCCCACTTACTCCTCCTCTGTCTCGGTTTTGTCAAATATCTTGGTAACCTACACTTACGGCGCTTTTCCTTACGGCGCTTCCCAGTAATAGCTCCCGCCCTCCAGAGTGCGGATGGCAAAATCCTCATCATACAGATATTCCAGACAGGAAAAGGTCTTGCTTATGACCATCTTAAGCTTGATAAACTCAGACTGGTCCCTGGGCACATGGTCTATACCGTAGGCCAGGCATGCCACCTCCCTGGTGGTCATCCTGTGATGGCCGTGGTCCAGTATATGCTTGATTAAATCCGTCTTGTCCAGATAGGCAAAGACAATCCGGTCCACCACCCGCTTCACATCCCGGATGGGCTCCTTGTGAGCCGGAAGAATCAGGCAGTCTCCGTACTGGTGCTTCAGCCTTTCCAGGGAGTCAAAATACCCCTTAAGCAGGTGCTCGTCCGGATAGGTGGTACCCACAATGGGCACAATGCCGTCAATGACCTGGTCCGCGCAAAATAGTACCTTATGATTCCGGTCATACAGACCCATCTGCCCGTAGGTATGCCCCTTAAGCCCAACTGTCTCCAGGTCATAATCCCCATAGCTCAGAATCTGTCCCTCATTTACCGGTGTATATGGATATCCCGGAATCTCGAATTCCCATCCCCTGTTCTCCCGAATCCTCTGGTTCACTTCCATGAACATGTTCCATATCTCCGGTGTCCCCTCCTCTGTCACCCCAACGCTCTGCAGCACCTGGGGCTGGTCCTCCGAGGAACCATGGCTGTGATTATAGTACAGACAGTCGTAACAGTGCCTGTCTTCCTGCGGATTCATGAACAGCCTTGCGCCTCTGGCCGCATACTCGCTGGCCAGGCCGCAGTGGTCATGATGCTTGTGGGTAAGGAATATATCCAGCCTGTCATAGGTGATTCCCAGTTTTCCCAGCGCCTCTTCCATGACGTGCAGACACGTCCTGCTGCGAAAACCGGCATCCACCATCAGGCTTCTCTCCCCGTCCTTTCCCGGAATGAGGAATATCTTAATCTCATCAATGCTTTTCTGATTGCTGTGAAGCTCCACTTCAAAAATTCCCGGAGCGCGTTCCAACATAACTTCCACCTGTCTTTCATTCTGTCATTCTATGGTCATTTTTATTTATCAGCCTGCCGCCATATCACGGAGCCCCTGGCACCCGGTCCGCTTTTTCCGTCCGCCTCTTAGCCGTCCTCACCACGGACCACGCAATTACGGTTCCCATGATGATTCCCGCCAGCACATCCGTGGGAAAATGTACAAAGAGATACAGTCTGGAAAACGCGATGAGCACAGCCAGCATAAGGGCCGGAATCCCCCATTTTCTGTTAAAAAGGAAGATGCAGACCGCTCCCTCAAAGCTCACCAGGGAATGCCCTGAAGGGAAGGAGAAATCCTTGGGGACACGGACCAGCAACTCCACGGAAGGGTCCAGCCAGCATGGGCGCTGCCTGGCTGCCATATTCTTAAGCAGTACATTGCCCAAAAGAAATCCGGCTGCTATGGATATCAGCATACATCCGCCTAAAAGCCTGGTCCTGGGAAATGAAAAAAGCAGGACACCCATAAGGAGCCAGAACCATCCGTGGTCGCCCAGAGAGGTTATGAACACCATAAGCCCGTCTACCAAAGGCGTGTGAAGTTCCTGCAGTGTATATAAAATCTGGAATTCGATACCGTTCACCTCATTTCCAGGTTAATATTCCCTGTTCATACCATTATATCCCACATAATATCATTTTGCAATCTGTTAATATTTTAACGAAATCTGCAATTTTAGTCAAAAACCTTGCATTTTTATGAATATGTGATAAAATCCCTAACAAAATAAAGGCTCCGGAGCGTATAAATTCCGATACACCCCTCAGCCCGGAAAAGGGAGAATATGAGTATGGCAAAATCAAGTGTGAAAGAATTCCTGAAACGGAAAAATGTTAACATCACGGTGCGGACCTATCTGATTGACGCTCTGGGGGCCATGGCCTTCGGCCTGTTTGCATCCCTTCTCATCGGCACCATCTTCGGTACCCTGGGCCGGCAGCTCCAGATAGAAATTTTCAACGTCATTGCCGACTACGCCAAAAGCGCTACCGGCGCGGCCCTGGGCATCGCCATTGCCCACGCCTTAAAGGCGCCTCAGCTGGTGCTGTTTTCCGCTGCCACGGTAGGTATCGCGGGCAATGCCCTGGGTGGTCCTGTGGGCGCCCTGGTCGCCACCATCGTGGCTGCGGAATTGGGTAAGATTGTATCCAGGGAAACACGTCTGGACATCATCGTGACGCCCGGCATCACCATTATCTCCGGTGTGCTGGTGGCCCAGTTCGTGGGGCCCGGCGTGGCCCAATTCATGAACTGGTTCGGAAACCTGGTAAAGACTGCCACGGAAATGCAGCCCTTCATCATGGGAATCCTGGTGTCAGTCCTTATCGGCATTGCCCTGACCCTTCCCATCAGCAGCGCTGCTATCTGTATTGCCCTGTCCCTGGACGGACTGGCCGGAGGCGCCGCCACAGCCGGCTGCTGCGCCCAGATGATTGGATTTGCCGTCATGAGCTACCGCGAAAATAAAGTCGGCGGTCTGATGGCCCAGGGCCTGGGCACCAGCATGCTGCAGATGGGCAACATTGTGCTGAATCCCCGTATCTGGATACCGCCCACACTGGCGTCCATGATTACCGGCCCCATCGCCACCATGGTCTTCCGCCTGGAAAACATCCCGGCCGGGGCCGGCATGGGCACCTGCGGTCTGGTGGGCCCCATCGGCGTATATACGGCCATGGGCGGCGGAACCCGGATGTGGGTGGGCATCCTTCTGGTGTGCTTCCTGCTTCCCGGTGTGCTGACCTTTGTGTTTGGGGAGGTGCTGCGCAGGATGGGATGGATTAAGGATGGGGATTTGAAATTAGATTTGTAAGGTGCCGGGGAACTTACCGGAGATTGACGCCGTGAAAAAGGCGCCATGGATTCAAATGGCAAAGCAGGGGCTAAACCAATGGTTTAACCTCTGCTTTGTGGACAGGTGTAGCGCGGAAGGTTTTGGGTGTGTTTTCCGTATTCGATGGCCTGGCTTGGACAGCGGTTGATGCATGCCATGCAGTGGGTGCAGCTTCTGCCCCAGACGGGGAAGCCGTTTTTCAGGCGGATATTGTTTAAGGGGCAGTTGTTGGCGCATTTTCCGCAGGATATGCAGGCGCCGGTCGCCCGGAACTTTTTGGCGTGAACGAACATTGGGTAAAAAATGTCGTTTACAATCCCGCTGTTGATCTTGTCCTTTCGTGTTACGGGAACCTGGGGGAACGGCCTGTTGAGTTTGATCTGCCGGGCGGCTTTGTCGATTGCGCTTTGGGACCGGCGGATTATTCCGGCAGCTTCTTCCCGGGTGGGGGTGGTGAACATCGCAATGTAGTTTTCGGGCATGATTATCTGGGCGCAGCCCTGATAGCTGAGGCCCTTGGCGTCGGTTAGCTTTTTCAGATATCTGCCCGCGTTTCCAATGTTTCCGCCGCAGGTCATTACGAAATATATGTTTTTGTTTCCGGTTAATTCTGTTTTTTCCAGCCATTCCTGCAGGATGCGGGGGATTCTCCACGCGTAGGTGGGGGCGGCCACGACCCACGGGGTATCTGAGTGTATGCCGGAAAAGTCGCGGCTGCGTATTTTCTCTCCCAGATTCATGATTTCGTCGTTTATCTCTTCTCCGATTCTTTTCGCGGTGTATTCACTATTTCCTGTTCCTGAAAAATATAGAATCATGGCGTTTGTCTCCTTCTGCTTTTTATGGCTGCCTCTTTTCCGCACCCGGCTTTTCATTGGAATATATTAATTATAATATTCTTTCCCTGTCCCCGTCAACCTCATCGTAAAACCCGGAAATAATTATGCCGGAATCATAATGCCGGAATCATAATGCCGAAAATAAAATAAGGAACCACTGTCATGGCTCCTTCAGACTGTCCTTTCAAGATGTTTCAGTATATGCCTCTTATATTCCAGAAATTCTGCCGTAAGGCCGAAATCCCTGTCCCTGGGCTTTGTCTCCTCTATGATGAGTTCCTCTGTTATCCTTCCGGGCCTGCCTGTCAGCAGGTATATCCGGTCGGACAGCAATATGGCCTCGTCAATGTCGTGGGTAATAAACAGGGTGGACAGATGGATCTCATCCATCACCTTCAGATACCAGTCATGGACGGATTTCTTGGTCATCATGTCCAGTGCGGAAAAGGGTTCGTCCAACAGCGCCACGCTGCCTGAAAACAGATACGTGCGGAGCAAGGCCGCTCTCTGCCTCATGCCGCCGGAGAGCTGGGACGGATATTTCTTCTGGGTGCCCTCCAGGCCGAACTGACGGAAGTAGGGGGATGCCAGCTCCCGTGCCTCCCGCTTTTTCATTCCTTTTACAATCAGAGGAAGGGCCACATTATCCTCTATGGTCCGGTAGGGCAGGAGCAGGTCCTTCTGCAGCATATAGCTCACCCGTCCCGGACACCCGGTCACGTCCTCCCCGTCCAGAAGGACATGCCCTGTATCCGGCCTTGACAGCCCAGCGATAATATTAAAAAGAGTGGTCTTGCCGCCTCCGCTGATTCCCAGCAGCGACACCAGTTCCCCCTTGTTCAGGGCGATGGATATATCCTCCAGCACCCGCTCCCCGTCAAAGGATTTTGAAATTCCCTCTACCTTTAGTTGCTCCATGTTCTCCTCCTGGCACAGCACTGCCGTTGCCGGCCTTACGGCAGGTATTCGTTGGAAAATCCTGTTCCCGCCTCAATGGGCGTCTCCGTAAGACCTTTCTCATTCAGCCATGCGTAATATGCATCCCAGCGCTTCTGGTCAATGTATCCCCATTTTGGCGCATCCGCCTGATACTTGTCCGCCAGGTATTCCTGGCTGGCCTTTACCAGTTCCGGGTCCAGCTCCGGCGCGGCCCTGCACAGGATGTCCCCTGCCTCCTGAGGATGTTCTATGGCGAACTCGTATCCCCTGCTGACCGCGTCCAGAAATGCCCTGGCTGTCTCCGGCTCTTCCGCCAGAAATGTATTGTTGGCTATGATGACTGGCGTATAAAAATCAAATACAGAATCCAAATCCGCAAAGGCAAAGTAATCTGTCTCCAGACCTTCCAGCTCTGTCTTTACGCCTGCCCATGCATAGAAAATCCATATGGCATCCACAGATTTTGTCCTGAGAGCCGTCACCTCGTCCGTCACTGTGCTGGGAATCAGTTCAACCTTATCAAAATCCCCTCCGTCCGCTTCCATCACATCCTTAATGGTCGCCTTTTCCACAGGAAGGTCCCAGGTGGCATACTTTTTCCCTTCCAGTCCCCTTGGGCGGTCCATTCCCTCACCCCTTCTGGAAATAATGCCTGATGTATTGTGCTGTATAACACCTGCCACAGCGGTTACCGGAAGGGGATTATCCCCTGAAAATGCCGGCGCCAGGCTGTCCTGGAAGGACATTGCAAACTGAGCCTTTCCGGAAGCTGCCAGTACCTCCGCCCCGTTTTCCGGCGGCTGCACAATCTCCACCTCCAGACCGGCATCCTTAAAATATCCCTTTTCACGGGCAACATAGAGGCCTGTGTGGTTGGTGTTAGGCGTCCAGTCCAGGACAAATGTCAGCTTTCTTACATCCTGCTTCGCCCCCTCTTCCTCCTGGCTTGCGCTTTCCCTATTTACGTTCTCTTTCCGTGTATCCTCCGCGGCCTGGACAGAGGCGGTATTCTCTCCTGAATCCGGGGCTTTGCCGCACCCGGTGAGAAGTACTCCCATGCACAGGGAGGCCAGCAGCATACTTGCACATTTATGTTTCATTTTCAATCTCTCCTCTTATAAACGCCGGATATAGTTTTCCCGTTCTATTTATGTTTTCGGCTATTTTCCCATGGCATACATTTTTTCTGAAGCAGTTCCACGGCCCACATCAGAATTAAGCTGATGGCCGATATGAGGAAAATGACCGCGAACATCTTATCAAAGGAAAATGCCTTCTTAACCCTTGTCATGTATACGCCCAGTCCTCCAAAACCACCCAGCCACTCAGAAATCACGGCTCCCACCACCGCGTAAGAGGCAGATATCCTGAGACTGGAAAAAAACTGGCCCATGGCTCCCGGCAGCTTGATATAGCGGAATATCTGGAACCGGCCCGCTCCCATGGCCTTTAACAGATTCACCGCATCCGGGTCAGCAGCCCTGAATCCGTTCAGCATCCCCACCGTGATGGGGAAAAATGTGGTAATCACAATGAGTATGACCTTTGGAGTCATTTCATAGCCAAACCACAGCACCAAAAGAGGCGCTATGGCAACCGCCGGCACGGTCTGGGTCAGTACAATGATGGGATAAAAAGCCTTGTATGCCTTGTCAAACCGGTCCATCAGCACTGCGGCCCCAAAGCCCGCGGCAATTCCCAAAGCCAGCCCCAGCCCGGCCTCGGCCAGTGTAATCCTGGCATTCTCCATGAGGGACGGGAATTCCTTCATAAATGCACCGGCTACCTGAACCGGGGAAGGCAGCATGAAGCCCTCCACCAGTCCAAGGGATACAGAAAGCTGCCACAGGATGAGAATGGACAGGATGGCGGAAACAGACCACAGTTTACTGGTGATGCTTGGTAACTTTCTTTTCAATGGTAAGCACATCTCCTTCGGGGTGGTAAGAAACCTTAATATATGCGGCCACAGAGGGGGCGCCCGCCCTGACCGCAATATACTGGCACTCTTTTACAATATCCATCAGCTGGTCATAATCCCCTTCAATGGTTGTC
>OHII01000722.1_pt1 | contig 9709 bp, 8 predicted proteins | sample 1568341 | NCBI WGS metagenome assembly OHII01 (sample SAMEA3879548, study PRJEB24766) | human gut metagenome | biome: human-associated habitat; feature: feces | place: USA | collected 1985/1987
GCCCCGCCGGTGAACCGGCGGGGCTTTTCACTACTCCTCCACCAGATAAGATAAGTAAAATATACGCTCATATTCATTTTGTAGAAGGCGAAGGAAATGCTTATTTTATAACATTTTTTGATAATGTCAATTTGATATTATCAAAAATATATCATTTTTCGCAATATTACAGTTCTGTTACAATGCTCGTATGGGTATTGCGTTTATGCATAATCACTCGTATAATGAGGCTCCCATACAGGAGAACGAACTTTTTCGGTTGAAAAAAGAAAAATATCAACAGTTATGTGGTCAAATGGGCATAAATAGTTACATTAAGTATGAATGAAGTGTGGAGCAGAATGGTTTTTTAGGTGGTTCGATTCCCCTGCTGCTCATACCTGCAAGGGTAAATAAGTGTAATAGGAGGAAATGGGTATGGTTGATGAGTATAGTGTAACTTTTATCAAAGATTTTCCAGTATTAGGAATTTGCATTTTGGCTGTGGCTTGTGAAGCACTACCTAACCCATACGGGTATGAAGTGGAAATTGCTTTCTTTGTTGGTAAGCAGCGTGGTATGAGTATGGTGTGCTTTGATACTGCTTTTGGAGAAGATGCCACTTTGGATGATTATGCTGAGTTGGAAGAAGTAGTAAATTGTTATTTAGAGCAGAAAGAGCATATATCCCTGGCTGAGAAAGCAGTTGTGTGATATACGGTGACGACACCGGCATTGCCGGTGTCGTCAATTAAAGGGGGTTATAATTTAATGAGAACAGTAAACCCTGAGCTTTTGGCTCAGTTAAACCAGTCAGCAAGTGTTTTACAGAAAAATCTTCAGCATACACCTGTTGACTATAAAACTTTGGAACGTAACAATAGAACGATACTGGATAATACTCCCATTGACAGGCCTGATTTCACCACTCGTTATAATTGCAAGAAGGTCAATTTTTTACCGCATGGTAATTATTTAGTAGAAGTTCTGAGTGCTAAGTGCCATAACACTAAAAATTATGTTTTTCAGTTGAAAATACTCAAATGTCTTTTTATTGATCAAAGTAGTGTTGGTAAAGTAATTACTGGGTTTTTGCCTAGACATAGAGAGTGTGAGCAGGCGTTAGCGTATTGTTTTGGTAATGGATCGCCCGTAGATCGGGTAAAGGGCTATGTGGGTAAAATCGGTGTCGTATCACTTACATACTATGATTGGGTAATGCCAAAACCAAGAGAAAGATACTTAAAATATTTTGCTGATGATACCAAGGGTTTCTGATGGGGGCAAAAGGGGCAATTGATTTCAGGTTTTTTTGAATTTCAGATTTTGGAGTTGGGTCCAGGTTTAAAAAAATTATAAAAAACTATTGCCCCTTCTGCCCCCAAATAGTGTTTTCCTTAGATTTTACAAGGGTTTTTCTTGGGGGTATTTCTTATTGTCAAGTTCCCCTTGAGACACCCGAAAAATAAGAAAAGCATGGATGGTGTATGGGTTTTGTTTGGGGGAACTTCCCTATTGTCAAGTTCCCCCTCCATAAAATATAGAGTTAGAGAGGATGTTCGTATGATAGAAACAAAAATAGAGAAAATTCCGTTATTTCTGAGAAGAATTAAGAGGTGGGCTGGTTATAAGTTAAAAGAATCAGGGAAAAAGCCCTTGTCTGTTCTGGATATGAAAGGTGTGGGTCCAGACGATAAAGATAGAGTGGTAGATTTTGACACAATAACAACTGCATTTGAGTCCGATAAAATTGATTCTGTTGGTGTAAGCCTGTCTGGTGAAGAAATTTGTTGTGTTGATGTTGACTGTCACGATCCAGCACTTCGAGAAAAGTACGAGGAACTAAAAGAAGAAATCCTTGCTATGTTCCATACTTACGCTGAGACCTCTATAAGTGGCCTGGGGGTACATATCTATGTAAAAGGCAAAAAGCCAGAAGGATATAAGCATTGTGATAAGTTTGGTATCATTGAAGTTTACGACTGCTCCCGCTTTATGATAGTGACAGGTAATCCAGTGGATGAAGCACACGACACTTACCTGGCAGTCTGTCAGGAGCAGTTAAACGCTTTATGTGAAAAATACCTTATCAAAAAGGAAACCTACTCTGGTTTGGTGGGAAAAGGTGTCTACACCAAGACAGATGAAGAAGTGGTAGGGAAACTCAAAAAGTTCAAGAAGGGCCTGCTATTCTGGGAAGGTCGCTGGGCTGAAATTCAGAAACAGGATGATGCGGGAAATGATTATCAAGCATACCCCTCCCAGTCAGAAGCCGACTTCGCTTTCGCAAGTCTGCTCCTGTTCCTGAATGGTAACAATCCCAAACAGGCTGAACAGATTTTTTTGCAGTCTGGTATGTGGAATGAAAAGCGAAAGGCCAAGAAAGCAAGTGGGTATGTGCAGCACACCATAGGAGAAGCCAGTATCAGATGCAGTCGTGTATATGACTGGGACAGGTTCAGCTACACCCCTGTTGAGCAGAATTTGGATGTGGATGAGGTGTTACAGCAAGACAGGGCAAAAGAGATTATAAAGCAAGCACAAAATAGAAGTTTAGTGCTAAGTAACAACAATGAATTAAATGATTTTCTTTGTAAGTACATCATAAATTATGGTTTGGAACAAAGGGATGTTCCCGTTACCGTACACGGGGATTTGGATTCAGCTGCTAATGGAATTCGATTTTGGCTGGTTAATCAGAATGATTTGATATACTTGTCTGAGGGTGACGAGTGGCTGGCTTGGAATGGAAAGTTGTGGGACAGGTGTTACGATAAGAACTTGCTTTGGTACGCAGAAAGAGTGTTCCACCAGTTAAAATATGAGGCATATAACCTGTTTCGAGAAAGTGTAGTCCAGACTGAAAACCAAAAGGTTCTTGAAAAGCAGTCCCTCACCCTTTTTGAATATGCATCTTCAAGTAAGGGCAAGCGTCAATGTATGGAAATGATTGAGTTTTCAAAATCCAGTTTTATCAAGGCTCAAAAAGAACAGAAAGTGGGTCAGAAAATTAACGCCAACGCCAATGTAATCAATCTGCAAAATGGTGTTTTCAATTTTGATGATTTGAATTTCTATCCACACAGCAGAGAGTTTTACCAGACAAAAATGGCTGGTGTCGCTTATGAAGAAGGTGCTGAGTGTCCTTTATGGGTTGACTTTTTGAACACGGTTCTCCCGTCTGAGCCAGTCAGAAGTTTTTTGCAAAAAGCTATTGGATACACAATTAGTAGTGGCTATATGGAAAAGTGTATGTTTGTCCTCTATGGTGAGAATGGCAACAACGGAAAGACCACCATTATCAAGACAATTCATACCCTGATGGGTGATTACGCTGTTGCAGCAGAAAAGCAGACCATTATGGATGTACGCTCTCAGACTGCAGGATCACCAAGACCAGACCTTGTAAGATTACGAGACCGTAGATTTGTTTGTATAAGTGAAAGTGAAAAGGATGATAAACTGGCTGAGGGTCTCATTAAAAATCTGACTGGTGGTGGTATTGTGATATGTCGTACACTCCACCATGAACCAGTTGAGTTTAAGTCCACATTCAAAATCTTCTTAGATACCAATTATAAGCCCCAAGTCAGGGGTACAGATGAAGCACTTTGGAGACGCCTAAAGGTGATCCCTTTTGAGGTCACAATACCACCAGAAAAGATTGATTTGAATTTTGGTGAAAAATTGGAACAAGAATTGTCTGGTATTCTCAACTGGGCCATTGAGGGTTATAAACTTTACAAGGCTGAAGGATTGGGTATGCCTGAGGAAATGAGCCAGATTATCAAGGATTACGCTGAGGATATGTCAAGCCTTGACCAGTGGATGAAAGAGTGTGTGATACAAATTACTGACGCTGGTAAAAATTATATTAGTTATACGAGCAAGCAGTTGTATCAGTCTTATCAGCATTGGTGCAAGTTTAATGGTGAGTATTCCTGGACCCAACGAAAGTTCACACAGGAAATTAACCGAAAGCCCGCATTTCAGGAGGTCAAAAAGGTTCAAGGGTATATCAGATATAGAAATGTAACACTAAATGATATTGGTGATTTGTGTTACCATAAAGCAGAATTTGACGATAATGACTTTGCCAAAAAATACCACGAGAAAGTGGCTTTGAAGTTTGCACGCTCAGAAAAGGAGCAAGCAGATAGTTGAGGAATTGAATATGTATATTCAACACTAACCCCCACGCCGGTACCGGCGTGGGGGTCATATTTTATCGGTATCACTTCACTACCCACCATTTGTTCTTTTTCCTCAGAAAAAAGAAGGACATAAATAGAAAAGAAAGACACAGTTATAGGAAATGTGGGACAGTAATTTTTATATTGAGTAGTGGTTAAGGAAGATGGACTAAGAAAAAAGAGGTGGTGTTTATGGAAAAAGCGGTAATCGCTTTGAAAGTCAAGAGTGATAAAAGTGGTATCAGGACAGCGGTTTATCAGGCGTGTCAACTTTATGCTCAGGCTTGGAAATCAGGAATTGAGGTCGTGGATTGTATTGTGACCTTTGGTGGAGCAAGAGACATTTTAAGGAAAGTCAAAGCTTTAGATGCCAAAAGCAGGTTTGATACACTACTTATTTACTCCCCATCTCAGGTGTGCAAAGAAAAACAAGAATTTGTTGAGTTGGAGAATATCTTGACGGATAGTTACCAAATTCAGGTCAAGTATCTACGCTCAGGTACTTAATGGGTAGTGCTAAAATTCATGGGGTTTGGGGACTGTCCTCATATTCCTGGAATATGGTCAATCCCCTTTTCCCCGATAGTTTATGGGAAAGTGTTAAAGTCCCTGGGATTTTGGTCTTAATTCGATTTATGACCAAAATGGGAATTTGAATTATTCCCGTATTCTCAAGGGGATTAGGTCAAAAATATTTATTTTTTGAGCATCTAAAATGCTGTTTACCTGTATTTTATGGTGTAGAAATTATTAAATGCAAAAAATCGGCAAATATTTTTAATTTAGTCCAAAATCTCATGGGGAATAGGTAAGAAATCAAAATCCCTTGGCATTTTGACACAATATGTAATGTGTAGGGAATACGGGAGCTTCCCGTATTCCCTGAATAAAAGGAAGGGGGTGTGCCTATGGTCTGGGCTTATGTAATGGAAAATGATTATGGCGCAGAAAAACACAATAATACTCCAATTTTTAAGCTGGTGAACCAGTTGAAGATACCAGAAGAACAGGTGGTATTTGACCAGGATAACAGCAGGGATGAATTCTGCAAACTTTTGGAGAGTATGGGGGTAGGCGATAAGTTAATTATCAGAAGTGTTGAGGACTTGGCAGATGACTTAATGAATTTGATAACTGTATTTCAAAAACTGACTGACAAGGAAATTAGTCTATGTAGTGTTGAAGAACCCTTTTTGTCTGGTGAGGACTATTTGGGGAGTATCACAGAGTTCACCCGTCTATATGTGCTTTTCCAGAAAAAGAAACAGCAGGCAGGTTACAGAAAGGCTTGTGCTGAGGGCAGAGTGGGTAGACCAGCCATAAAGAGTAAAGAAATTGAGCAGGCGATTGAGTTATATAAAAGCGGCACCTACACCATCAGCCAGATCACCGCTCTTACAGGGGTCAGCAAGACCACTCTGTATAGAGCACTAAAAGAACAAAAAGCGGGTAGTTCAGATGGGTAAGAATGCCACTTCGTTAAATAGATAGATAACGAAAACCTTTGATTTGGTGCAGGGTGAAAGAATGTAGAGGTAAAAGAACGAAAAGTGTGTTAGTAGTTAAACGAAATTTTTGATATAAGGGGTTGAGGAAATGGCAAACAAACGAACCAGAGCAGTTAATAAAGAAGAAGTTGAAAAAATTATAAGCAGCATAAGGACAGGCTTTGTCCTTCCTGGTGGGGATAGGGTCAGACCCAATGAGAGAGTGGCAACAGCACTCACGCTGCAAGCAAATTTGGGGCTGAGGATTGGGGATGTTGTTCACCTGAGGTTAGCAGATATTCTTTTTAAAGTCCAGAACTTTCACCGTACCAGCAGAGGTTTATATCTACTTACAGGACTACGCTTTGAAAAGTGGGCTAAAACCTACTCAAAAGTTATTCCCGCTTACAGTCAGAGCAGTCCAGCTCCATCTGCAAAAGGTGTGCAGGTACTTAGGTATAACTGGTGTCAGCACCCATTCATTCCGAAAGTTCTTTGCAGTCAGCATCTATATGGAAAATGATTACAATGTAGAACTGGTACGCCAACTGCTCCAGCATAGTAGTGTTGCAGTTACCCAGCATTATTTGAGTGTAGAGCCTAAAATAGTAGAACAGGCATTACAGAAACATATTGTACTCCCCGCATAAAATAGGACAGTTGAGCAATCACGCTCAACTGTTTTCTTTTTTGAAGGACATAAATATATTTTATTTTGACATATACACTTCAAAAAAGACATAAATAATGAAAAGCACACTAAAATCCACACAGTTGAGGATAAAGAGTCAGTAAGAAAGTTTTTGATATGTCCCATGAACTTTTCCCTTGGCTTGAGGTGTGGGAAGAGTTATCATGTGACCAAAATTCAAAAGCCTTACAAATACTAAGGAAATGTGAGGATTTTAGATATGGCTGAAAATATTAGAAAAAAGGGTAGTACTTATAGTTACCGCATCAATGTAAAAGACCCCGATACGGGTAAATGGAGATCCATAGAGAAAAGTGGTTTTAAGACCATAGCAGAGGCAAAGGCAGCTATGGCTGCCAGAAGAGCAGAAATCATTGAAAACCCTGAGAGTATCCTGGTAAAAGAGAAACCCATCACTGTAGAGCAGGTCTATACAGAGTTTATAGAGAAATACGCTCAGCACGATAGGGAACAATCTACAATCAGAAGATATGATTGTCTTTTCAGGAACCATATAGGGATGAAGTGGGGAAAAAGAACGATTGGTGGGTTGAAACCAACTGAGATTTCCGAATACCTGTTTGCTATGACAGCTACCCACTCCTACGCCTACATTATGAGCATCCATAAGTTCATAGGTGTCCTTTGGGATTATGCGTACAAGCACAAATACATAAAGAAGAATACTTTTTTTTGAAATTCAAACACCCAAAGATGATAGTTCAGATGATTTTGTAGAGAAGATTTACACAGAAGAAGAGTTGGATGCATTGGAAGCGCGCTTTTCCTCTACAAACCTTTTGACCGCCTTTAAGTTGGGTAGGTGTCTGGGTGTTCGTGTGGCTGAGTGCTTTGGGTTGAGATGGTCTGATATAAATTGGGAGAAACACACTATCTGGGTGAAAAGACAAATGGTGTGGGAGGATCAGATGTGGACCCTACGCAATACCAAGACAAAGGCTGCTATTCGTGAGATTGACCTTCAGGATGAAATTTACTATTATTTGAAAGACCTGAAACAAAAGCAGGAAGAACAAAAAGTGTGCCTTGGGGCAGCATACCATCAGACCAGAGTAGCGATTGACAATGGTAGGAATAAGGCAAAGACCATTGAGGAAAACCCTGATTTAATCAATCTCAAAGAAAATGGAGACTTCCTCAGTACAGACAGTTCAAAAGTGCTGTTCCGTATAGCAAGAGACAGTTGTGGAATACATTTCAAATATCACAACCTCAGACATACACACGCCTCCTGGTTGGCTGAACATAACATTCCCGCTGTTGTCGTCAAGAAAAGGTTAGGACACACGAAAGAGGAAACCACTCTTAGGTACTACCAGCACATTACCCAAGGTATGAGGGATGACCTGCTTGGAAAATTGAATGGATGTAGTTAAGTAAAGCCCTGCCGGCCGGCAGGGCTTTACTTACATTTTCTTTATGGTATAATTATGAAAAGTCATATACTGTAATTTTGGGGAGGTTATAATATATGGAAAATACAATAATTTCTGGATTGCTTGAAGAATTTTCTGATGAATTTTCAATTTATGAGAAAGATAGCAAGGCTTATGAACATCTTATTAATTATTTGGTAGTCAGTCGGGTACAGCCAGAAGCAGTTGAGTCTGCAGAACAGATTCTAAAACTAAATGTAGACGATGGCGGTACATTTGGAATAGATGGTATGGCTTTTTTTGTCAATGATAATTTGGTGAACAATCCAACTGAATTGTCTATGTTTTCAAAATCAAAATCCAATGAAGTTAATTTTACATTTATTCAAACAAAAACATCGTCTAAACTAAATGTGGGAGAATTATCTACATTTGCACGAGCAGTCCAAAACTTTTTGCAGTCAAATGCAAACATAGTTGAAAATTCTTCAGTAAGACAACATAGAGAAATAAAAGACGCAATGTTCAAACGTGAATTTTCTAAAAACAATAGCAAAGAGAGTCCTATTTGTTCATTGTATTTCGCTTTTACAGGTCGGAACTTCCAAGATCCAACTGTTACCACTGTTATTGAACAAGAACGAAATAATATTTTAAGATCCTGTCCTGAAATAAAGGACGTCAAGTTTACTATCTTAGACTCTGACGACGTACTAACACTTTACAATGAAAATACAAATAGTCTTGAAGTAGATATTTCGTTTAAGGATAAAGTTTTTAGAGAAAATATCTTGGGAGTAAAAGAACTATACTACGGATTATTAGATGGTACAGAGTTTATTAAGCTAATAGAAGACGACTATGGAGATTTGCGCAAAAATATTTTCTATGAAAATGTTAGAGACTATCTTGGGGATAAAAATCCAGTAAATGAAGGTATAATAGAAACTTTAAAATCAACTGATGGTCAAAAACTATTTCCTATGTTAAACAATGGCGTTACTATTATTGCTAAATTTATAAAACCTATTTCTGGAAGCACATTTATTGTTAAAGACTATCAAATTGTAAATGGTTGCCAAACAAGTAACGTAATTCACAAATATAAAAGTTTTATTGGAGATTTATCACAATTCTATGTCCCAGTCAAAATTATCTATACAAATGATGGGGCAGTAATGGAACAGATAATAAAAGCAAACAATAAGCAAAGTGTTGTACCCGATGAAGCATTTATAGCGTTGGACCAGTTTCATAAACAATTACAACAATATTATCGTCAAGCATCTAAAAAAATTACAAGCCCATTGTATTATGAGAGAAGGTCAAGAGAAATTTCTAATGATAGCGATATAAGCGCAACAAAACAACAAATAGTAACATTGCATTCACAAATTCGAGCTTATGTCTCAGTTTATCTTAAAGAGCCTCATCTTGTGTATTCAAATAATCCAACTTATATCTTGAAAACAGTGAGAACAAATTTGTTTGCCAACACAGATTGTTGTGCTCCATATTTCACAAGTTCATATATTGTATTTAAAGTCAGAGAATTTATAAGGAGAAATTATATTCTTTCATATAATAAATATCATTACTTTGTTTATTATATAGCGTTTCTTTTTAGGGTATTCTCTGCAAACAGCATTAAACCCTATCCTGCCAGTAACACTAAAGATAATGAAAAAGAAAAGCAGATGATTATAGATATTTTTAGTGATGAGGAACGGGTAAAAGACATCATTGGACGTTGTAAACAAACAATTGATGCGGTTTTATCTAAATCAGAGTTTAAACACGAGAATTGGAAATATATTGCTCCAACGACCAGCTTTGAAAATGCAGTCATTGAAGAAGTCGTAAAGGAATTAAAGGGATGAGATAAATAATATTGAATTATTTGGGAAGTCTCAAGGGAAACAAAATTCCTTATAATATCACACTTCTCCAAAATCCAATTTC
>OHII01000724.1_pt1 | contig 9707 bp, 6 predicted proteins | sample 1568341 | NCBI WGS metagenome assembly OHII01 (sample SAMEA3879548, study PRJEB24766) | human gut metagenome | biome: human-associated habitat; feature: feces | place: USA | collected 1985/1987
ATTTATTTAATAAGTATAATATAGAATTTTATATTTCTCAAGTTTTTTTAAAAAATTTTGTAAGATACACCTTAATTTAAGCGCTGCACACAAGATTCGAACTTGCAAGCCGTTTCCGGCCAACGATTTTCAAGACCGCTCCCTCACCACCCGGACATGCAGCAAATTTTATCCGTCTTTCCGGATTGTCAGACCGCCCAGCAGTCATTCGCTAATTAACATGCTCCCAATTATATAAACAGCAACGGTTCATATAGAATGATTTTCACATTCGAACTCCAACAAGGTTGGTGGTAATTTACATGTTTGAAGCGCAGTGCAGAGTAATCGAAACTCAATCCTATTGGATCACACGACTTAGCAGGTCGGTTCCGTACCTAACGAATTTACACTGCAGGAATATTGACTTCGTATATTTTATAACATATAATACAAAAGCAGCATTTCTTGCTGTTTCTTTTGCCGTCAGCCATTTCCAGAGTTTGCTTGAACGAAGGAAAGGTAGGTGACGAACATGGTTCCAGACTTAAATAAACCAGTTCGCGTTAATGCGTATTGGCGCTTCCGTTTGAACAAATGGGAACACGTCCATGAACATTGACGTTCCTTACCTAGCTGATAGGTAAGAAGAAGCTGTTCATCTGAGCTTTGAGGTCAAACTCTCTGTAAAAGTTTGACAACACTTCTTAGATGACTGACGGCGCTTCTTAATATAATACTAAATACTACCTCTGGGATTCGAACCCAGACTCCTTACGGAACACGATCTTAAGTCGTGTGCGTCTGCCAGTTTCGCCAAGGTAGCAAATTATCTTGCAAAATTTGCCTAATCATAATATAATAATCCAGATGCTAAGCACGCATAGCAGTGAACTATAAACGTAGCCTTTACCAAGAGATAAGATAGGTAAGGTGAATACCTCTTGGAAAATCTTTTTAATTCATTTCAGAGTGCTATTCTGCACATATATTTCCAAATTCATGAAATCTTATCAGGAAGGAGGAATGCGATGGACAGAATAGCTGACATAATTTTATCTATTATTGATCAGTTTCCTTGGATATCATTAATGTACATATGTAATAAAGTTTACAAAAATAAACCTAAACATACAATAATTAATGTTTCGAACAAAATATCTATAGAATCTGATAGATAATAGTGATTTGACGAGAGTAGGAGAGATGTTATGTTTTTGGTGGAGGATGTCCTCCACCATTTTTAATAATAGGGTAGAGCACCATATGGGAATTGAACCCATATTGTTTGATTGGAAATCAAAAGTCATAGCCATTAGACCAATGGTGCAGATGTAACAAAATACAACAAGTGTGCTATATTTTGTTATGGAAGGTCGAGAACCCCAAAAGGGTTCATAGAACGAGTCACGGCTCGTTCATGGTAAGCCAAGCAACAAGCAACTACGGCCGCCGTAAGGTGGAGGTTAGCTTATGTATCTCACTTTTTGTAGCTTTACAATACATGAAGGAGAGATGTACTATGAATACCTTAATAGTAGGATTAGATGTTTTGATTATAGTTCTCAGAGTGGTTGTTTCTGCTTTGAAATTATATCAAACAATAAACTAACATTGTTGATGAGCTTGGTGGGTATACAATTCCTGTGTAAACAGGTTTTGTATAAATAGCAGGTGTGGGAGTTGAACCCACCTATGTAGGATATGAGCCTACCGTGGAACCGATCCATCGTAACCTGCGATATTTTTTTTGGTTGCAAGCGGAGGTGTTGCCCCTCTGTTTGTCTTATTACCTACTTATCATATAGTTATCCACGGGTTCTATATGCTTTTCAGGTATTCTACGCAGAATATATTCTCATTTTGACACTTGCCATATTAATTACTTTTAAGCACCCACACAGATTTGAACTGTGACAAATTGATTACAAGTCAATCGTGCTACCATTATCACTATAGGTGCAACAAAATGATGGATGTGGGATTCGAACCCTACATTACTGCCGTGAAAGGGCAGTGTCACTACCTTTAGACCAATCCACCGTGGGAGATCATTTCCTATCTCCATGCACAGGTTTTCATGTGCTATGCATCCTAAGATAACATACCGCTATTAACGGGTTCTATTGGGATTGAACCAATGACATTTTGCTTAACAGGCAAACGCTCTTCCAACTGAGCTAAGAACCCAAAATATGCTGAGATTACACATATCATTAGAAATCTTTAAGGACATTATTGTTTCTTCCCGTATCCACTATATGCTGCATATGCACACATACAGTAATTTCCACAACCGCCTTTTTATAGAGTGGCATTTCTCTATTACTGCATAACTACTCTAACTTCCACATTCAGTCAATCTTGCCAGACTGTAAATCTCCGCTAAGAGAACCTTGCAGTATCCATTAGACATATCAGAGTCTTGCGAGACTCATCAATGGCCATATTACATAAAATGTTATGGCATTAGGCTGCTTTCGTTACACAGAAGTGTAGGCTTTCGCTTAATTTTCTTCTTACAATCAATAAAATTTTTATCCATCATGTATATTGTTCGTATAAAATTAATGTTATCATCTCTACTGAAGATGTGCTACACCAGACGCTCCGATCCCTTTTGGAGATAAGAATACATCACACCTTCATGCCTTTCGGTTATCATCCCTACTTAACGTCTATATAAGCTAATTTGGATTTTCCAATTCACTCATATAAATGGATATCGCCTTTGTTCAATAACTACTCAGACTATATATCCTCCTGATTCACTGTCATATCTTCGTAAGCTTGCATGATCTATCTGATTTGCAGTCAGAAAATCACCCTCAGCACTCGCCGTTGGATGATCTTATCAATCCTTACTTCATGATATTATTTCCATACTGGATTTATATGATATATTTCACACCTGCATGAAACAAAACCTTTTGGGTCTTCAGTATGTCAGTTTTGCTTGAATTGACTATATTTCTATAGCGACAGCATGTAGAACACTGCCTTTACACACCTCACAGTGCGCTATCGGAGTCAAGCCTCCATACTGTAAAAATCTGTTAAAATAAAAAAGAAAATAATGTTTATTATAAAAATAATAAACAAGCTGGAATGACAGGATTCGAACCTGCAAATTTCGTGAACCCAAATCACGAGCCTTACCAAATTTGGCCACATTCCAAGATAAAAATGTCTTTCTCTGTGTTATAAACATTATTATTTATAAGTCTTTTATCTGCTAAAACAGACTAGCTAACTGCCTAGTAACATTTTTATAAACGATCCAGGAGGGATTCGAACCCACGATCTCTGCCGTGACAGGGCAGTGCTTTAAGCCTCTAAGCTACTGGACCAAAACTGGCACTTATATGCCAGTTGGAATTTCTAATTAAGCATTTACTGCATCTTTGATTGCTTTTCCGAATTTACACTTAACGGTATTTTTTGCATCAACCATAATTGTCTCACCTGTTCTTGGGTTACGAGCAGAACGAGCCTCCTTATGTACAGCATGAAGTGTAACACCATCCATCAGCTTTACTTCATCGCCGTTTGCGAGAGTGGAAAAAGTAACATCCTGAAGACATTCCATTACTCTTTTTACGTCTTTCTTTGTAAATTCTGCATTCTGTGCAACTGCACTAATAAGTTCTACTTTGTTCATTTTATTTTCTCCTTTTATTCACATATATTATTTTTACATCATAGCGATGTATAAGATTTTTAAGTTTAAGAAAAAATGTGGGCTGCAATATCTGATCCACGATTATCTAAAAGATCATAAGATGGAAGATAATATGTAATTTCGTTTCCTTCTTTATCAATCTTTTTCTTTTCAATACCTTTACATTCTGGATTCGTGCAAGCCATAACATTTCCATTGTCTAAATATGTCATAGGACTTCCACAGGCTTTACACTTATGTTTGTTTACAAAATCTTCTCTCTGCTTCATAAGCTTAGATTTATCACTTGTTCTTTTGGTTACTGGTTTTAAACCATAAGCAGCTCTGAGAGATTCGAGAGATGTAAAATGTTCTGTTGTGTCCTTTGACACTCTGTAGTTCTTCATAAAATTCTCCTTATTTTCAAATATATATTTGTAATAAAAGCCGTGTATAAAGCCCACGGCAGGCGTTGCGAAAAGAAATTAAATTCGAATTCCGTATTTAAACACGCATTGGAAATAGCGCAGAAGGATCACTCTTTTTCATAAAACTGTTTAACTACATGTGCATATATCATGCGCCTGATAATATGCCTAAAGAGTCAACGAAGTAAAAAGTTATTTCCCTCATATACCGGACGTAACTCGATATTCATTTTATTTATATTTTATATGGATTTTTTTAAGATATTTTTTTTGACATTCTGCAGATTTTTGGGAAATTTGATCAATTTTGAATGAAGTTTGACAAAAATACATCTTGGTTCATGTCATGGAGAAGTTTTAACAGATTGCGTGTGTATCTTGAATATTCTTTTCTTCTTCCCATTGTACTTGTATTTAATGCGATTTCTATAAGTCGATTAATTGTTTTGGGATTTTTTATTCTGATTTTTCTAAGCTCTTTTAACATTTCATCGTATTTATTATAATAAAGAACGATTTCATCATCATCCATATTTTCCTTGCTCATACATTCTAGTTCTTTGGCATATTCTGTGATTTTATTTATTTGTCTTAAATTAGCTTTTCCAGATATCTGAATTATAAATTCCTTTGTTGGAATAGTATCTGTTCGTAAAGAAAATTTTACTTTACTTAAAGCTTCCTGTAGATCATTCATGGGACAATCATATTCATCAGATATACGAGATGTTAATCTGTCTTTTTCTGCTTTAACAAGCGTTTTATCTAATTCTTTACCATTTTTGGTATATTGGATTTTTCTGGTATATTTCATAAAAGCAGGGAAGTCACGTTTTACTTTTTTAACATTTCCATTCTCATCTATAAATTCCTTATACTGTTGCATACATGGAAGTTTCTTAATACGCTTGATTTCTTCGATAGCATCAACCTCATACTCTCGTTTGCAGCCATCGATTACCACCTGAGCCAATACAGCAAGAATTACAAAATTATCATAAAGTTCTTTATCGCTCTCAGTCCAGTAATATGTCATTGCAAGCTGTGCAAGGTTACTTGATTCTCCGATTCCAATCCTAGATTTGGCAAACTTATTATCCATTCTAGCGTATTCTTTCATTGTATTTTTATATGTTAATCCGCTTTCCTGGAGTTTATTTACGACTGTTGGAAACTCTTTATAAGCAATCTTAGCGCTGGATACCATTACTTCATTATTGGTAACAAAGAAGAAGTCTGAATCGAAATCACATCCATTTGCCCTGTCTTGGACATCTGTATGAATACAGTTTACAGCCAAAATATTATCACTGAACTCAAAATATGTTTGCAGTTCATGACTGTATACATTATGAAGATAACATATATTGTTTGGACTGTTATGAGGATTTCGTATACCACATAAATGTTCTTCGTCATTAAACCGCGATGTATAGCATTGAATCACTCCTGGCTCATAATTTAAAGTAGGATCATTTTCCCATTTTTCTCCTACAGAATAGAGTAGAAGAGCATAAGGATTTCCGAAAATTGTAAGGTTATCTGCATTTACTGTAATCTTACCTGTACGAAGCCTATCAACATATCCTTTAATAATTTTCCTTTTTTCCGTTCTAAACCATGTACTTTCTGCAAATCTGTGATTGTGATTATATAAATCGGCCATCATTTCATAATGATTCACAGCAGTGGCATTTTTTCTTAAAAATTCCTCGAACACATCATTATCCTCTTTTAATGTGTTGACATAATCAATACTTGTTCTAGCTAATTGAAAAATTCCCTCTTTATCACATGGTAGAGTATTAATCATCTGATAACTCATTTGCTGAACATCCCCTAACTTACTCGGATGATCAGTTTTTACTATTCCCCAGTAGGATCCGTCTGCATTTACACGATCGCACCAGTATTTATAAGCTTCTTCTGGAGTATTTCCCATAATATCCATGAATTTCTTCCATTTAATAGCGTTATCCGTGGTAATCATTTTGATATCCTTAAGTTTATGAGGAATACCGAACATATCTTTAATTTCATATGTATCATAATCGTTTCCAGTCTGATTACACCAGTCTTTAAAGAATTTCTGTATATATGTTCTCACTCCACATGCTTTGAAGAAATGATTACGCAATAGAGCCATTCCGTTGACCCATTCTGGAAGTATATCAGATTCGATCAATGCTTCTCCGTCCCACATAGTATTCTTAACTTCAGTTTCTTCATCAACGACAACGCATTTCTTCTTTACTACATCTATCTTTTTATATCTTCGCGTATATTTTGGAGTAACGCCATCTTTAAGAAATTTTCCTTCCCGTATAGCTTTTTGCCGAGCTGCTTCAGTAGCTTCTTCATCTATAACCTTTTCCTGGTCAATATATTCCTCAGCCTTAACAATCTTTGCCATTGTTTTAAAAAAACTATCTTGATCTCGGAGTATAAGGATATCCTCTACAGGACAATAGAATTTGCCAACAATAGTAGAAGTAGTAAGAGGAGAATAAGCTGACATCTCAACAATCTTTGCGTTATTCATTGGCATTTTCTTTCCAAGTCCCATAGTCAGCCAATCATATGCTTTCTTATATAGTTTTGCATTAATAAACATAACCTGTCCAATTTTTGCTTTAGAAGAGTTACGATATAGCATTTTATAGTGTATAACAGTACGTTTTTCTCCTTCTTTTTTGGTGTATTTCTGTATGTATTCTACATCTACACCTTTCTCATAGAAGAGTTCTCTAATTTCGTCTTTAGACAGTTTAAAGTAATTATCCTTATTGTTTTCTACCTTCTCGAAGATATCACGGATCCTCTGTTTCGACTCCTCGGAAAGCTCTTCGTTTTCTTCAAATCCACTAAACTGTTTTACCAAATGATCAAGTTCTTCTTTATAACTTCTGCTTCCAAAATCAAAATCAAGACAAATAATATCTCTGGTACTTTTTTCATTCCAAATATTTAATCCATTCTGTTTTATAAAATCACTAAACAGACTGTCATTGAATACAGCTTCGGTATAGTCGTATTTATCACGAATACCTTGGTTATATCCAAATAACGTACCTGCTTTAATATTTTTTATTTTTAAACCGATTTCCATATTTTAAACATGATTCTCCTTTTGTAATTAATTGTTAAACCAAGAAAGTCACTGGTTGGTTGACTGTCCAATCCTGTAACCGATCTGTATCTAATGCTGAACTGCTAAAAGTTATGTTATGATTTATAGTTCCAACTTCCTCTATATTAAATAATGTATCTTCTGGCAGCAATTTTTTATCAATCATTCGTTTGATTTTTAAACATCTTTTAAGCTCTGCTTGCTTACAACTTAATTCCGAATTTAACGTTTTTAAAATAAAACTATTCTTACAATTTTTAATCTGTTTTTTAAGGGAAGCAATCTTTTTCTTTAATATAGCTTCATTACTGTTTCTACTTAATCTAAAGGTGTAATATTTTTTGAGATCTAAAGAAAATGTCTTCATTAAATCTTCCCATTTGATATTTTCAATATCCTCAATTTGAACAGACTTAGCAAAATCTACAATATCCTTGACAAACTCAAGAGTAAGAATGAATGTCTCATACTTTAAAGTACTTCTAAACATACGGAATTCAATAGTATCAGGATGGTTTAGATTTAAAGCTGCTCTTTTACCAAAATTCTTATACTTACCATACAATTCTACTGCAGAAACTTCATCCTTCTTATCCCCTACAAACTTAGAATAATCATTATTTCGTCTTGCGATTACACAGATATTATCATTGAATTTCTCTAATATATATAATATCTTTGAGATTACCAACTCCTGTATGAGAGAAGATTTACCTAAATAGCTGCGATTTACATGGATATGTAGTCCAGCGCTATTACAATCATGTCCTTTATACCCTTGCTGATCAAGGTATTCAAACATTTGTTTGTATTTCATCTTATTTTTATGAAATTCTAGGCTACATGGCATAGTATCAAATTCAGATCCGTTCATAATCTGAATACATTTCTTAACAACATTATTATGCTCTGAATTGCTATGATTACTTTCTCCGACTTCAATTTCAGCGCCGAGCAGAAGAGTAGTAGCTTTATCTTCATTCTTCATGTAATGAGGAATGTATTTAGGTTTATAATTATATGGATGAATATAATTTTTATTATTTTTTGATTCTTCCATAATGGTATACCCGTTTTGATTCAGAGGAAGATATGCGTTAGTTGCTACCATACTTCTGTGTCCACGAGAAGGTTCATGCGAAGATGATACATATAATAAACTTCTTCCAAATGTACTCAGGAATGCATTATCTATAATTTGCTGAAATGATAATTTTCGAAACTCGTGTCCATCAACATATATATACTTAGAAGTATAATATTTATGCTGATCCAAGTAGCTCAAGTAGCTGCTACATCTATGTTGTGCAACAAGAAGACTATATAAACTTGAAGGATTTCCATTATTAACCTGATCCCATAATTTATCCATAAAAAAATCAAAAAAGCGATTATGGTTGGTGTGCTGTATTAGTTCATTAAAAAAAATATTGTCATCCTGACTGTTTGTATAGTCATTTGATAATATATCTACTTGGTCGTATATTGCACTTCGAAGCAAAAATTTATATTTATATAAACTAATATGATATTCATATGTCGTAGTTTTAAAAGTTATATTATAGTCATTTGACGATAATTCTGTTTCGATATTTGTAATTAATTCTCCGTTGAGAGTGAAGGGATACTGGGTGCTCAGAAGTACCCTATCCACTAAAATATCTGGTAATAAAAACATAGTTTCTCTTATACCTCCACAATTTGTAAATTAAAGTTCATCCATCCAGGCATCTTCATCGTCTTCTTTTCTTACATCATACATCTGCTGTACAAGTTCATTGACATCTGATTCAAACAGTTTTGTTGCAACATCAAACAACTGCGGAAGCATATTAAGTACCTTATCAATATAATCAAGACGGTTTTTTACTTTGGGCTTTTTGCCGCTAATCATATAGTTTTCATATCTGGCTCGTGTATCAAATTTATAGATATTATCAAATTCTCTATAAAGAACCATCCAGCGTCTTTCAAATTTTCCGTGATTATTCCGCAGGATCCGATTTAAGATGTGTCTCATATCTGCAGTTGGAATATCTTTAGTAAGACCATGAATTACATTAGTCTGATAATCAATCTGTTCTGTTTTCTCAGAGATCTCCTGGTTCTTCTGTCGAATCATCTCGTTCTGAGAGTTAATCACATCTAATGTACTCTTGAATAACGTTCTAGTTGTATCATCGGCAAATGGGAGATATGTATCCAAGAACAAGTCTGATCTGTTCTCATCTACATAGCCGCCAGTCTTGCGGATGGTTGGCAGAACCTCTGATGTTACCCAGCGCTTAAACTTCTTTGCGGACGGGAGCTTACTTGAGAGGATGAGAGAGTAGAGGCCAGACTCGTTGATGAGAATTGTCTCTTTCCGTTGATTTCCGTCAAAGACCATTTCTTTTGTGCGATCTTCTGGTGCTACATGACGATTAATATCTCGACTACCGTTTTGGTAGTCGAGACTGTCGGCTACATCCTTTCCAACAAACCACGGTTCATCATCCTGCATAATAAC
>OHII01000773.1_pt1 | contig 9144 bp, 9 predicted proteins | sample 1568341 | NCBI WGS metagenome assembly OHII01 (sample SAMEA3879548, study PRJEB24766) | human gut metagenome | biome: human-associated habitat; feature: feces | place: USA | collected 1985/1987
AAGAATTAAAGTTTTCACTCCACCTGATAACCCGGTTGGCGGAATCTTTCCCAAAACCGGACTGTCTATTACTCCACTATCCAAAACTGTTGACTTGTCTACATCCTGAATCATTTCTTTCACAAACGGATCTACAATCCAACTGTCTTCATAATCATATTTAAAATAAGCCGACGTATTATAAATCGCCTCTTTCATATCTCCATAATAGATATTCAGCATAAAATCCCCTTCCTTTTTTATATATTATCAATTATATTCTTTGTTCTTTTATCTATCAACATTCTGTCTATTTCTTTTAAATTTGGCACATGTGCGTACCAAAATCTGTTATCTTTCCTAACATTATACATGATAGAGATAGAAAAATAAACGCCATCATTACTTCATTGCCTTCGCCAATGAAGCCAGCAATGCTTTCATTTCCGGATTTGCCAATACTTTTGCAAGAAGCTCTGCATCTACATCATCTGGTACATCTACTGTCTGAGTTGCTGTTTCATCTCGCATCTTTGGATCCAGATTTTTCTTCTCATAGAACGCTTCCTCGAATAATTCTGCGTTTCGTCTTCGATCCTCATCAATAATATGGGAATACACATCTGTTACCATATCCACTTGTGAATGCCCGGAATCCCCTTGAACCGCTTTGATATCTCCGCCATTCAGTTTTAATTTATATGTCACGCTGCTGTGTCTCAAACTGTGAAAGACAACCGGAGGAAGATTATACTCTTCAATTAGTTTATTTAATTGTCCCCTGATTGCTCCGGTACCAATGGGATTTCCAAATGTCGTTGCCATCACCAGATTATAATCTATATATTCCTCGCCTAAGACTTCTTTTACTTCGTCCTGCTCCGCTTTCCATTCAACCAACATATTTGCAACACTCTTTGGGAGAAATACCTTACGGATACTGCTCTCTGTCTTTGGTGTTTTCAAAATCTGAACAGTTTTGTTGGTTTTATGCTGCGAAGGAAAAACCAGCAACACATCTTTTCCTTCCAGATTTTTCAGGGTTTCCTTTGTTACCCGTTGTGTTTCTTTATTGATATAAACGTATGCACGATTTTCTTCGATTGCTTCCGGAGAAATATCTACACAGTCCCAGGTCAAACCAAGCAATTCCCCTAATCGTAGGGAACAGGAAAATGACAGATTAATTGCCAGCTTCAACCGTTCATCTTCACAGACATCCATTGCATACATTAAAGTTTCTGCTGTCCAGATTTCCCGTTTCTGCGATTTATGTTTCGGCACCGTTGCATAGGTACAAGGATTTTTTTCTATCATCTCCCATTTGATTGCCTGCTCAAAACAATTGCGAAGCAGCTTATGGATTTCTCTGACGGTACTCGCAGAAACAAATTCATTTTTCTTATTCCCCTTCACCGGATTTCCGACTGCTTTTGTCTGCAGCAACCCCTGATAATATCTTTCCATAAAACGAGTGTTGATCTCCGAAAGTTTTACAGAGCCAATCATAGGCTCAATATAATTTCTGATCAGCCCTACATTCCCTTCATAAGTGGATAATGCCCATTTTTCTTTTCCATACAGAGAAACGTATTCCGTGAGCAGATCCGACAATGTCTTGCACTTTCTCACAACAAGCGAGCCCATTTCCTGTTTATATTCGATTTCTCTTTTTCGCTTCTTCGCTTCTGCTTTTGTATCATATGTTTCCCACTTCTGTCTCCTTTTACCGGAATCATCCTTATAGTTATAGATCACATTAAATTTTCCGTTTCGTTCTCTGATCGATGCCATGCTAATTCCCTTTCCTTTCTTCCAACCAAGCTTCAAATTCATCTCTTTTTACTCTGGATATGTTTCCAATCTTCACTGCTGAAAATTTCCCATCATCAATCCATTTGTAAATCATCCCTCTACTGACCTTTGCAAGAAACGCTGCCTCATCAAACGTCAGATAACCCAGATTTCCATTCTTACTACGATCTCCGGTTTTGGCTAATTTCTTTCGCCTGTAATTTGCCAGACTAAAATTTTGTTCCATTGATAGTTCTTCATAATCATTGGCCGGATCCAATTTATAATGATTCTGTCCTTCTAAAAATTTCTGAAAGCTCTCTTTTGTAATCCTTTTCTTCTCTGCGATTACAACCATTTCAAAAAATGACTGTACTTGGATTTTTTCAAAATCTCATATACCTGACTTCTTGTAGTTCCCAAAAGCCTTGCCATTTCCGGCATGGTGATCGTCGTGCCTTCCAGCTCCTTGTCCTTTTCCCTATCTTTCTGTGTGCGATATTTCGATTGCTTCTCATACCATTCCCGAAAAGATTTTTTCGGAATCCTGATCCAGTAATCAACAGTAACTGTTTTTATACCGTCACGTTTAATCAGATCATAAACCGTAGTTTCACTAATCCCCAACATCTTGGCAACTTCTGATATGGAATAAGACCATTTTTTCAGATTTTTCCCTGGTTCTTCCCCGTTCACTTTATGATACTTCACTTGGTTCGCATACCATTTTTCAAAGCTGGCAATATTCACTCTCATCTGTCCTGCGATTTCTCTGCATTCAAAATGATTTTTCTGAACCAGCCAGTATCAGCCTGTCTTCTTTAGTCCCAAAAGATTTCCCATCTCCGGAACTGTCATCCACGTTTTTTCCTTCGGAGGAAGCCTCTTGTATTTACTGTTTCCCTCTATTTCTGAAAGCACTTCTTCAAACGAAGTTTCTTCTATAACAACTTGATTCATCTGATCGACTCTCCTTTCTTTTCTGCATCATACATCATTTTCAAATAAAAAATTAGGATGTCGATTGCGACTTTTTCTCTCAACCAACATCCCAGATTTTTTACTCCGGCTGTTTATCAAGCCAGTCACCAAAACTCTTTTTTCTTTAATATTGCATAGACCGTCGGGCGGCTTACATCTAAAATCTCCTGAATCTCTTTTACGGTATAACATCTTTTTTCTGACATATAAAAAACCCTCTTTCTTCTTTCATACATATAGGAAGGAAAAAGATCCTTCTATATAACGAAAGGAAAAAGAGGATTTTTACAGGGTGACTAATAAAAAATTTATAATCCATTCCTATAAATCTCATTTATCACAGCCTGCGCCTGCTCCATTTCTTTTTTCTTTATGATTTCTTCCCGGTCACTTAGGATTGCAATCATTTCATCTATCACATCTTCCAGTCTATCAATGCTGCTTTTGGTGTGGCTATTAGCGAACGCCTATTCCCAAAGCTTGATGAAAACGGACAGGAAAAAGCAAAAGATTATATGGAACTTTTATTGCAGAGTGGATTATACTCACAGAAAAATTCGATTATTTATCAGTTTCCCCGTCGTACACTTAAATTGTATGATCTGCCTGTTTCTGCTGGTACAGGACAGTTTTTGGATTCCGACAGCTTTTCAGAAATGGAAGTTGGTAATGAAGTATCTGCTCAGGCAGACTTTGGTGTTCGTGTTTCTGGTGATAGTATGGAGCCTTTATATTTAAATGGACAGATTATCTGGATACATCGGCAAGACACTCTGGAAGACGGTGATATTGGAATTTTCTTTTTAGATGGTGACGCTTATGTAAAAAAATATAGCCAGTCATCTTCTGGCATCAGACTGATTTCGTTAAATAAAAAATATGCTCCTATCATTATTACTCCTGATTCCACTTTAAAGACATTTGGTAAAGTAGCGGGATAAAAATATAGCCCCTTCATAATACAAGGCTACTACACAGCTTTATCCACTTTTTGAGTTGAGTTCCAGAACGAATCTGATACTTTTTTAATATTTCTGGAAATGTAAACTCATGAGACAAGTAATCTCTAACAGCTGCCTCTTTAGTTTCTTTTGAATAACGAGTAGTTTTAGAACCGGTTTTCAAACCGCTCCATCCAAAGGTTTCATAAAGCCGTTTCCAATCTTTTAAAGAACCTTGATTAATATCATAACGTTTACATATTTCTCTGAACCCATATGTTCCATCAATGTATTCAGAAACTATTTTGACTTTTTCTTCATAAGTAAATTTATGTTTGAATGCCATAAAGAAAGCTCCCTTCTAAATAAACAAGATTTTATTATTTCTCTTGTCTACTTAGAAGGGAGCATATCAGAATATAAAATAGTTCTCCATGAGCAGGCTCTTCTTATTTTTGAACTCCTCACGTTGTACATATGAATGAACACACAAACATTCCAGATTATTTTTATGTATTCTGTTTCTTACTCGACATTTGCCCTGATTTCATTTCTTCGCTATTTTCCAACAGTTTTTTTAAATATCCGTTTTTCTTCATTAATTCTTTAAATGTTCCCATCTCAACCACTTTTCCATGATCCAGACAGATAATCCGATCCGCGGATTTAATTGTAGATAATCTGTGCGCTATCATCACTACCGTACAGTTTTTGGCACTTCGCTCTATCGACTCCTGGATCTTTCTTTCATTTTCAGTATCAAGATTGGATACAGCTTCATCGAAGACCAAAATCGGAGAATCTTTTAGCAGTGCTCTTGCTATCGCTATACGCTGTCTCTGACCACCGGATAGTTTTACCCCGCCTTCTCCTGCAATCGTCTGATAACCTTCCGGAAGCTCTGTAATAAATTCATGGGCGAATGCTTTCCTTGCTGCCTCCATTACTTCTTCATCCGTTGCACTGCTTCTTCCAAGACGAATATTCTCCAAAATCGGTATCTGAAATAAATACACATCCTGTAATACCGTGGCATACATTTCATTCAGGCTCCTTAAAGATATGTCTCGTATATCTTTTCCTCCAATACGGATACATCCTTTTTCAGGATCCCAGTTTCGAAGCAGCAGTTGGATACAAGTTGTTTTTCCTGCACCGGATGCCCCTGCAATGGCTATATGTTCCCCCGGTTGAATCCGAAATGAAATATTTTCCACAGCAGCCTCCAGATCCTCTCTGTATCGGAAACTTACATTCTCAAAACATATTTCCGGTGTCAGATCCTTTGTATTGATATCATTTCCGGAATCCTGCACCAGCGGTTTTGCTTCCAGCACCCGGTAAATCCGGTCTGCTGCTGCAAAAATCAACCCAAAATTTCTTGCTGTATTGCAGACCTCAATGACAGGTCCCAGAATCATTGCAGACAGTACCACAATAACTGTATACATGGAAACTGCCATTCCGTCCTTTCCTACATACCATGCCGCTATCAGTGCCGCCACTAGGCCGGATACTCCAAGTACCATCTGAAGCAGCATTCCTTCTGTACCTAGCCGTTTACTGTATGAAAACTGCTTTTTATACATATGTTCCAGATATGCTCTGTTCTTTTCCTCGTATCCTGTTCTATAATTCAGAGTCAGTATTTCTTTTAACCCCTGCACTCCTTCTAACGTTACCGCATTGGCATCTGCCAGAGCTTCCCTGACTTCTCTTCCCTGTGCATCTGCTTTCTTTTTCATCCATATCGGTATGATGACCGCTGTTACTGCAAAAAGAAGCATTACCAGATCCAGAATCGGAAGTATCTGCCATAAAATAATCATCAAAATAACAGGTGTAATAATTGCAACCAGAACACTTCCAAAGGTATGGGCAAAAAACCATTCCATGATTTCCACATCTCCCATTAATGTGGATGCAAGCTGTCCTGAACGCATATTCAGCAAAATTGCCGGCGACACTCTTTCTATAGAATCAAACAACTGTATTCGGAAATCAGCAAGTACCTTAAATGCCACATCGTGGCAAATCCACATTTCCAACACGTAAAACACAATCCGGATGATAATTACTGCTATCGTAGCCGCGATCACATAATTCAGTTTCTGCATCAGTTTTCCATCAATTGCCAGACCTACTGTCCATGCCCCAAGCACAGATGCAGCCACCATCGATAACTGATTTCCCACTCCTGCCGCAATTGCAGCCACCATACGCAGACGATATTTTTTCAGCCTCTTCGAGAGCCGTATGACATTTTTCAGTCTTGTAAATTTCTGTTCTTCTTTATTCATAACTTTGTGCCCTCACCAGATTCTGATAAATTTGATCTTTCTGCAGTAATTCCTCATGCGTTCCACATCCTTCTACACATCCATTCTGCATGACATAAATCCGGTCCGCATCTTCAATTGTCGTCATACGATGTGCGATCACCAGAGTTGTGCGATCCTTCATAGCCTCTTTCAGTGCATTTTGTATTTCCTGCTCATTTTTGCAGTCCACACTGGAAGTTGCTTCATCCAGAATCAGAATTGGCGCATTCTTTAAGATTGCTCTGGCAATGGCAATTCTTTGTCTTTCTCCTCCGGAAAGCGTAGCTCCACGTTCTCCCACCAATGTGTCATATCCATTTGGAAGGTTTACAATAAATTCATGGGCATTCGCCGACATAGCCGCCTGCATGATCTCCGCATCCGATGCTTCTGGTCTGGCCATCCGGATATTATCCTTTACCGTACCATAAAACAGAAAACTATCCTGAAACACTACCGAAATCCGACTTCTCAGATAATCTGGTTCGAAGCTTCCCAATGCCTTCCCATCGATTTGAATTCTGTTTTTTTCAGTTTCATAAAATCCAAGAAGCAGATTTACAATTGTGGATTTCCCGGATCCTGACTTTCCTGCAATTGCAGTAACCTTGCCGGACTCAAACACCATATCCACATTTTTTAATACATCGATGCCATCTTTTTCATATTGAAATGACAGATTTTGTAATACGATTTCCGGCTTTTCCCCAATTCCTGTATTCTGCAGATCTTCTTTTATTTTTTCCGAAACCGGATAATCCAGAACATACAATAATTCCTCGGCAACTGATAATCCCGTATAACTGTTATGCCAGTAAATACTTAAATCATTCATCGGTTTCAGACATTCACCCGCCAGAAACAGAACCTGTATCAGTACTGCATAGGGAATCTTTCCTTGTGCCACATGAATGGCAGATAACAGGATGCTGATACTGGTTCCTGCTGTAATGCAGATCGTAATTAATGTAGAATCTGAAAGTGATATTCCCAGATTCCTCATAGATTCTGCTGCAAATCCAATGGCCTGGGTTTTCAGCCTTCTTCCTTCTTTTCTACTGACTCCCAAGGATTTCAAGGTACTCATCCCCTGCATATCATCTATATACTGTGCATTTAACTGTGCATATTCTTTCCAGTACAGTACCATTACATCCGATACTGCCGGCATAAATATATGCGGTACAATTACCGTCACCGCCGACATAAAAAGAAGCAGAAGACCTACCGTCCGATCCAGGCGGCACATAAAAGATGTAATAAATATTGTGGTAAAAACAACCACCGCAATCTGTGGTATATACTGAGTCAAAAAGGCTTCCAGCGATTCCACGCCATCTGTAATCAGTGACTGGAGATTTCCGGTTCTCTGGTCATTCTTAAAAGATGGGCCAAGAACCATTATCTTATCCAGAATCTGACTGCGGATCTCATTCTTCACTTTTGCCGCATATTTTTTCAGAAAATATTCCTGATACTTTATTAAACTCGCTCTGATAAAAAGAGAAAGAAATTCTGCCAGAAAACACAGTAGAATTTCTTTCATATCTCTCTTCTCGCATACTGCTATAACCATTTTTGCAAGAAACCACGTCTGGGAAAACTGGGCACCCACTATACCCAGCCCCAGTAAAATTCGGATTGCAGTTTCCTTCTTTGCATATTTCAGAAAATATACTAATCGAAAAAACTGGTTCATCTTACTTTTCTCCACCTACCAAAAACTGAGGTGTCAGTTTATTCAGTTCTCGTTCCATAGATGTTCTGGAAATCTCACTGATATCTGGCAGTGCAAACACTTTGGAAAATCCAATTTCCATCATGTAATCCAGATCCCATGCAGGACGCTTTTTGTCACTCATAAACAGCTTGGTGCTAAGTTCTTTCCCTGTTTCCACATCTTCATGAGCATGGATACCTCTTCCATATTTTTCCCACATAGCAGCATCATGTGCTTCATAAATCTTTTTCTTTTCTTCATCATAAAGATGCAGATACCAGCAGGCATCCGACACCAAAAGGCGTCCACCTTTTTTCAGTACACGCAGCCACTCCCTGTAAGCCTTCTGTGGATCGTCCAGCGTCCATGTGATATTTCTGCAGATAACCATATCAAAGGTCTCATCCGGAAAATTCAGATTGTGACAGTCCATTGTCATCAGATCCGCAGATAAACCTGCCGCCTTTACATTTTCCTTTGCCTCATGGATCATATTTTCAGTAATGTCAATCCCCGTCACATGATGTCCTTCTTTTCCCAGTGTTATTTCAAAAAATCCTGGTCCGCATCCTACATCCAATACTTCCAGATGCTCTTTTTCCGGTGCATACTCCAGAATCAGATTCTTCCAGTTTTCTGCTGTTTCACTCTGCAATTCTGCTTTGATTCCCTCACTGTAAATACCGGCTTCCCCTTCCCAGTACTCTTTAATCTTATCGTTTTGCATGTCACTTCTCCTTCTTTGTGGCTATTACAATAAATTTTTTTCCCTGATATCCGTATTTCCAAAAATCCATCCTCCATGGACTGTTCAGCCATCGGTTCTCTCTGATCTGGATTCTTGCAAAACGTACTTTTTTCAATATCTGAAAATCCACTTCCGGACGCTTCTGTGACGTAAATGGCAATTTTTCGTAGATTCCGCTGTTTTCCTTTACGTCAGTTTCATATGTTTTTTTCTCTGTAACATAAATAAGAAAATCAGCAATTTTCATATGGATTTTATTTTTTAATGTAGGTTCTATGGTACGATAGTCTCCATCAAAATAAATGATTCTTCCGCCTGGTTTTAATATATCCTTCCAGCGCCTGAAGGCTTTTTCCGGATCATACAGCGTCCATACTGCATCTCTGGAAATTATCACATCATAACTTTCTTCCTGTTCCAATGGCAGAGTAACACCATCTTCCTGACAGATTTCCACAGACTGACGATAATGCTGCATATTTCTTCTGGCTTTTTCTACCATTCCTGATGATCCATCGACTGCCCTTACCTCATGTCCCAGACGCGCTGCTATGATACTCATAAACCCCGGGCCGCAGCCCACTTCTAGAATACGAAGGGGCTCAGGTCCAAGAAGTCTTTTCAGCTCTTTTGTCCAGTAAGATACCGTTCTTTTGTTAC
>OHII01000776.1_pt1 | contig 9128 bp, 10 predicted proteins | sample 1568341 | NCBI WGS metagenome assembly OHII01 (sample SAMEA3879548, study PRJEB24766) | human gut metagenome | biome: human-associated habitat; feature: feces | place: USA | collected 1985/1987
ATCACCAAATCCATATCCAATAATAATATACCGCTGCGCCTTGTCAATTTCCTCATTAGCACGTGCTCGATGTATATCGAACGGAACACTATACCCTTCGCGATATTTATTTAATCCAGGAGTAATTATTAAACTATCCTCTATTGAATAATCAGGCAATGAATATGGAATACTATTAATTAAATGCCAACTCAAACAACCATGTGGTTTCAAAATAATCACTCTTGGAGAATACTGCAGTTTTTTCCCTTTTCCATTCGTTCTTTGCACCCCAATACAAGAGGCATACTTACTTTGATTGGGTTTGAAACGGGCTATATACTTTCCAACAAAAAGTGTATCTGCCATTATTTCATTAGTTTCACATGCGTACTCAAGCAATCGATCATAATTTGTTGTAATTACTGTCATTCCTTCATTTCTTATATTAAACCGTTGTAAATATTCCGAAAATCTAAGTTGTTTTCCAGTTTTTACAATATCTGTCAAAAGCCTTTTATCCGCTTCACCAATATATATTGCCGTTACTTTCCGAATACACTCTTCAACATATGAACTTGGCTTAGTATTGTGTAAAGCTTCTTCTAATCCAACTCCTTTTGCCAAATCGTTTTCAATATTATTCCAGTTTTTAATATCACCTGTCGCAGACAACAATCCTGGAATTTCCATTTGCAATTTCTTAGCTAGTTCGCCCATTCCTGGAATTCCTTCTGCTAATGAGAGTCCTGATCCAACTATTGTAACTGTACCCTCTTGAAAAAAATCTTGTATTATCTTTTTTATCGTATCAATATCCATTATTTATCCTTCCGTATTATTCATGAAAACAATTTTCTATATTCTTCCGGCAAATACTTTGCCAATTCCTCCACCAACTCATAAACCTTCGTTCCCGGTGCTATCTCTGTCGGTGTTTTCCCCTGTCCCTCTTTTATAATTCGCTTCGCATATCGTATCGCTAATTTAGGACTTCCATACTCCATTAACAATTCAAAAATGTTATACATGTTTTTCTCATACTTACCAATCCCAAGTTCTTGAAATTTCTCATTAAGGAACTTCTTATACTCAGATCTGTGATTGTTTGAAGTATAATATGCAAAATGCAGAAGAAACCAAAACTCTATGCACTCGTTACTCCATGCCGCATGATATTGTAACTCTGGATTCTGTTTATTCAATTTCTCAGCACGTTCAACCACGCCATTAAAATGCTGCGCTGGAAAACTATCTTTATCATACACGCACCATATCTGCCCTTTTTGAAGTCGGTTCTTTTTCACATATTCTTCTGCCATTCCGATTACACGCATGGTCTCCGCCTGACAAGGCTCTATTTCAATCAAAACCATGTCTTTGTAAATCGGATTTTCTTCAATCCATTTTTTGAACCCTTGGAAATAATTCGGTTCCGTTTCTTGACCTTCACAAAAAATGTAATATCTGTATTTTTTCATTTCCAAATGCTCTTGGCGGCGCTTCTTTCTCCACGCTTCTGTTCTGGTTTTCCTAGGCATTAACCTTCCCCCAATCTATAATTCTTCTGAGGTATGGATCTGCACCATACTTACCTTCAAGATACTGTTTATCAAATTTGGCATCTTTACGAACAGACTCGCCCTTCTCATTTTTAAACTCTACAAGAGAATACAATTGAGAATTCTGTGCATTTCCTTTCGCCACAAACCAGATTTCATCCCTGCGAAATACCTCACTATTCATTGTAGACAAATCATGAGATGTAAAAATCAGCTGTGCCTTTTTCTTATTGATACTCATGTCATTGAACATCATAATTATATGACGTAATAACACCGGATGGATTTTTGCATCTAGTTCATCAATTACCAGTGTTGCTCCTGATAATAAGCTATCAGCAATAAATGGCATTAACCCAAACAATTTCTTCGTACCGCTGGATTCATCAAACAAATTTAGTTCTGCTTCATATCCCTCTACCATGTGTTTTGTGTACACATCAATTCGATCATTTTCATCTTTCACAACTCGGAAATCCACAATATCCAAATCCATTTCCTGAATCATATCTAGCATTAACTGCTTTACATCCTCTGAATTTGATACTGCCATACGGAGTTCTTCAATCGGATTCCCATAGTTTAGAAAATCAATGCCGTATTCAAACCATTCTAAAACGTCTTTTACCACCTCATTTTTCTTATAGGTAATTCCTAAATAAGATAATAATGGTAATGTTTCAGAAAGTTCGTCACTAATCTTTAATTTTGCAAACACACCCTTTAATATTGTTTCCTCTGCATTTCGCTCAAAAAGAGCTGAACGTCTTCCCGTCTCCAATTTCACACGATCTAGGCATTCATATACAACAATCTCTCTTTTCACATGAAGAATATATCTATATTCTGCCAGTTCTGTTCGGAAGAAAACTTCAAATTCTGTCGGTTCATTTTTCATTTCTTCCGAAAACGCAAAGGGCTCAATCAGTAATTTTTTCTGAAGAAAAACACGTTCCTCGTTATCTCCTGTTGCATACAACGGGCGTAACACTTTTGCTGCCACAGTATGCAATGCTTCCAAGACATTTGATTTTCCACCACCGTTTGGACCATATATTGCAGAAACCGGCAAAAACTGCTCCCCATTTTTATCCATTATCACTTTATCTTCATGCTCCGAAATAGCCGCCGCCTGCATATCAAACGTCATCTCATCTCGTATGCTCTTATAATTCTTAACTGTAAATTGACATAACATACCGTTACCTCCATTTCAGATTTTATCTTCTTTACTCTTTATTATACTCCATTTTTCACTTTTGTAAACAATATATGAGTTTTTCTCTCATATATTGTTTTGAAATTTTATTTTTTCTATTTTTCACAGTTGAAAACAAACTATTGATGGCATACATTTCGCAACATCTGAGACAATTCTTGAGTTCCATCTCGAATAAACCTTGAATATGCTTGGATAATTTATTTTCCCTCCTGCTTGTCCCCTTCCGCACTCTTCTCAGCTACCTCCTGCATAACTCGTTCAACTTTCTTCGCATTCACCTCAATAAATACTTTTAATATGTAATCGGCGGTAACTTCCGCAGTATTCGGATTATGAAAACGATAATTCAGTTTTTGTTTCTTCATAGCGGTGCTCCCACCTCCCTTTTCTCTTTGTCCATTACTATGAAAATACCTATTAAAATAGACCTTAACTATCATCTATTCGTAATTACTCTGACATTGGCGGCTGGCAAAGGTATCTATAAAGACTGCCAATACCAAAGTAGTTTTTTGCCAATGTCATCTTTTATTCTGTGATTAACGCAACTGTTTTTCTTCCCTGACACCAGTCGTAGCTCAATCTGTTTTCCAACTGTTTTCTTGCATCTCTTCCTGTTCTGGAAGAAATCCCATAGGCTAGTAGTTCTGCCTCTAATTCTTCTAAACACATTACTTTTCGTTTGGTTAATAACTCCAGGATCAACTTCTGTGCCTTTTCCAGTTTCGTTTCCTTTTTCGTTCCTGCTTTCCCCATCAGCAGATCTTCAATGGATATATCGTATTCTCCTAACCATTTTAAGCCTCCTTCTCCTAAAGAAAACGCTACCGGATTTTCCTTCTTAGCAAGAGAATTCTTTTGCTGATATACTACTCGGATATCCTGTTCCTTCTCTTTTTCCACCTTTTCTACAAATAAGATGCTTCGTACTGCCGCTGCAATATCAATGGATCCCAGGGAACGGTAATCGCTCTGACTTCCCGATGACTTATTCAAATGTCCAATGAGAACAATGGCACATCCAGTTCTCTCTGCAATCGTACTGAGATGCCGGAATAAGGGACGGATCTCATTTGCCCGGTTCATATCCACATTGGATCCCAGATAAGCCTGTATGGGATCCATGATCATGAGTCGTACATTGTTCTGGCGGATGGCTTTTTCAATCCGATCGTCCGTCATAGAAAGCTGTTTTTCTTCTTCATTGATGAATCGCACCCTTGTCATATCTGCACCACATTTCGCTAATCTAGGCTTAATGGTATCTGCTATCCCATCCTCTGCTGTTTGATACAACACATTAAAGGGTTCTATGGGAAGTGCATTGGGAAGTTCTTTTCCATTCGTACAGTATGCGGCGATTGCCATTGCAAGCCACGTTTTTCCTTTTCCCGGATTCCCCTGAATCAAAGTAACCTTTCCAAAGGGAATGAATGGATACCATAGCCACTGGACCACCGTTTCCTCAACTTCCGACATCTTCATGACCGGAACTGGTTTTTCCCTGGCATCTCTCCAACACATCTGCTTTGCCATATTTTCTACTGGAACTTCTGCTACCAGACATTCATTCCAGTCTTTCTTCACCGGTTCTAATCGGTACACACTCAGTTCCTCCGGAATAAGAGAAACAAACTGCCTGCATCTCTCATTTCCAGGCTCATCATTATCCAGACACAAGTAGATGGAATGGATATGAGGATATTCTGTATACATCCGTTTCATTGCTTTTTCACTCAATCCTCCCAGGGAAATATAACTATGCATTTCCCATTCTTCCGGAACTGCGGTGATATAAGACAAAAGATCAATTGGAGATTCAAACACAAATAGTTTTTCATCCGTTCCTATATGGCCAAATCCATAGGCTTTTTCTGAACCTCTTGCTTCCCCACGATATCGGTTCTCATCGGTTCCCCGCATAGCTGTATATCTGGGATTCTGTTCTTTGTCTCTTCCAACGAACACCACATTGTGATAGTTTTTACTTTCATAAATATCCCCCTTTGCAATCATCTGATCTACCAGCTGTTCCGATAGTTTCCTCTGCTCAATCAGATACTTCCTTGCAATCTCACAGCTTTCATTTCTTTCTGGCAGTTCCAATCCAGGCAAGGGGATGGGGCAGACCTTCTGTCTGCCTGCATCTTCCTTGCCCGTTCTTCTGTTGGTTTCTCCAGCTCCCTCTTCTCCTAATAATTCTTTAACTGCCTCTGCAAAAGAAAAACCGTAGAATTCTTTCATAAAGTCAATGGCATGACCACCTTTATTCTGACTAAAACGATACCATTCGTTCTTGTTGATCATCACACTGTCATGTCGTAACCACCGGTATTCTTTTCCACATCGTTTGAACTGTTCTCCTCTCCCAGAAAGAAAAACATATAAATCAGTATCATCTGCTCTTTGAATCTGTTCTCTTGTATATTCTTCCATCTTCTAAAATTCCTCCTATAATTCCATTCCATGATGTTTCTTCTTTCGTTTCATGGTTCTCACTGCTTCTTTTGTTTCTGTGGATTGCTCCCGCTTGTTTGTTTCTGGAAGAGAAACCTCTTCGTCCTCCTCTGCCATCAAAACTTCCACATGATTTTTGACTTTCTCATACTTTCGTAACATGGCATGGATCCGTTTATCTTCCTTTCGTAAAGCAGCAATCTCTTCCGATAAACGATCTGCTTCTCGCTTCCATTTTCCTTCTGGTATTTTTCCATTCGCATCCAGATTTTCTTTTAAGATTCTTTCCGAACGATAATATCCACTAAGTTCCTTCTTATGTTCCTCTTTGAATTTTTCCCTGCCAAAATATTTGTTCTTTAATTCCAGATAAACAGGTCTCGTTTCAAAATACTCTTTCATCGCATAAAGGTTGCTGTTGACACTTCGCAGAGCAGACAGTTGTTGATTCAACCGCTGACTTACCTCTTTTAGCTGAGTATCTAATTCCTGGATTTTCTCCGTCAGCCGTTCTGGGGTCCTCACCTCCTGCTCTTCCAGAAAGCGGATCGTCTCTGCAAATTGTTTCAGATTTGTATTCTTCGCCTTTTGTGTTCCATAATCGTAGGATTCTGCGACTGCATTTCTCTTGTCATAATAGTTTCTTAGATAATCCGCTAAAGTTGGCTGATGTAAGAACAGCATCCGTTCCATTAACTGGCTTTGTCGAAGCAAAGACCATTGAAGAAGATTCTTTGCCCGTTCTTTCATATCATTTAAGGCTCGGATGAGCCGGTTTAAACTTCCCAATGCGGTTGAAATTCCTCTTGCTTCCATTGCCTGTACATTCGGTCCTTCATGCACCATCGGGATCTTATCAATCCCCCGTTCCTCATAAGATCTGGCATCAACTCTTTCTGTAAGTCCTTTTTCTTCATACAGTTCGTTACACATCTTCGCCCAGGCACTTCTCAATTCTTCCAAGGTTTCTTTCCTGCTCCAATCCGTTGTATGTACCGCCCGAAATACCGGTTGTCCTTTCTGATTCAAAACCGGCTGTCCATCCGGTGTCAGTACTGGAACCTTTTTTTGTTTTTGTCCCCAGGTACCATCTTCCTGTAAAGGGCGGATGGGAACCATGATGTGCATATGGGGATTGGGTATTTTATCCTTTGCCTTCTTCGGATCATGGATCGCTAGATCTGCGATCATCCCTCTTGCGACTAACTGTTCTTCTACAAATCTTCTTGCAAGCTCAATATTTTCTTCCATAGAAAACTCATTCATCAAGGCAATATCAAAGCTGTGTGCCAGCTGTGCTTTCTTATTCCCTTCGATCCATTCTACCTCATTCCAAAGGGTCTCCCTGTCTTTGAATCTCTCCGGAGCCTGTTTGGGAAGATGGATCTCCGCTAATACCACACCGCCTTTTCTCGTATAATCACTTACTTCTCCATAATACGTACATTCCAGTTTTGCACCGGCTCGATAGGCAGCACTGGCAATGGCAGACTGTCCTTTTCCTCTGGATAATTGATTCAAATGAAAGTGATAACATCCCATCTTACTCATCTCCCTGTGGCAATTCACCTCGTTGCATTGCTTTTAAAAGTGCTTCCTCTTCTGCAAATTTTCGTTCCTTTGCTTCTGCCGCTTCCACCCGTCCACGAACCATTTCATGAACAACATCACAAAACTTACAAGCAGGATCATGAAGAAGTTCATCCATCAGCTGATAAAATTCTGCCTCGGTCAGATATTTGGTATCTTTACAGATTGCTTCTATGGCTGCTCCTTTCTGGATCAACAGATGGGTTCGTGCCTTTCGTTTTTTCTTTTTCTGTGTGTCTAGATAGTTCAAGAATCTCTGGATCCTATGCTCTGCCTGTTCCTTCTCAAGCTTTGCCTGTTTCAATGCAGCTTCTGTTTTTTCAATCTCAAGAAGTGCTTCCTGAGTATATTCCTGAAATGTTTTCTTCTTCGCCATATCGTTCTTTTCCTCCTTTTTCAACTCTTCCATTTTCTCTGTTACGGGATAGGCATTTCTGCCGGAAGGGGAACCCTTCTTCGGATGGATCATCCGCCAACACTTTCGGAATTCCCCTTCAGAAAGATGCTACTTCCGTAGGACGCACATACCTTTTAAGGTATATAAGTGCGCTCCTCTGCTTTCAGCATCCGAGTTCTTCTTACTCAAACGGAAGTTCTTCTCCGTCTGGAAGATTCATAAATCCATCCGGATCGGTATCTTCTTTCTTTTCTGATCCTGACAGTTTCTTCCCTTCTGCGAAATAATGTTCTTCTACGATCACGTTGGTGGCATAAACTTTATTCCCCTCCTGATTCACATAGCTTCCCGTCTGGATCCGTCCGCTTACTAAAATCTTCAAACCTTTTTTCAGATATTTTTCTGCAAACTCAGCATTCTTCCCAAAGGTAACACAGGAAATAAAATCTGTTTCTGCCTTTCCATCCTTTCGATATCGTCTGTCTACTGCCAGCGTGTATCGTGCCATTGCAGTACTGTTTTCATCCTGGAGATATTTCACCTCCGGATCTTTTGTCAGTCTTCCCATTAAGATTGTTTTGTTCATGTAATTTCTCCTTTCTCTTTTCGTTTTTTCTTTGTTCTTGAATCAGGCCCGATTCTTTTAAGGCAACTATAATTTGTTCCTCATATATCAGAACGTAGAGAGGGATTTTTACAAATAAAAAATGAATTTTATTTTTTTGTCCTCATATAACGAAAGGCTCAGAGGGGAAAATACAGGGTGTAAAAGGAAATTTTTTATTTTTCTGCACAAAAAATACCCCTATGACTTCAAAATTGAAATCATAGGGGCATTTAGTTCAACCTACTCAACCGAATATTTTATATTTTGTTTTGTTATCATTCATTCTTCAATTTCTCCAATCAAACAAGGTAACTACAGAATTCGAATAATTTCCAATACTTACATTTCCACAAATAAGGCAATCAGTTTCTTATTTGAAATCAACTGTCTTTCCTATGTCTTGTTTAATTTTTATGTGTTAATATTGTCTCTTGTTTTTTCCCCCTCGTTAGATAACGAGAGCTTGATGTTCTCTCGCAAGCTCGCTTAACTACCAAAGTAAGTCAGCCACTAAAAACGGTGAAAAAATCTAAGAGATTTTCCCACCGCCATGTCTGGATCACTCCGTCTTTCTATTCATTTCTTATATCCATCTTGTTTAATCTTAAATATTACAAACAATACTCCTTATCAAACATCATTTTGCATCTTTCAATAGCATTTTGTACATATTCATCTTGCACTATATAATAAATGTATTTTCCTTGTCTTTGACTTTTTACTATACCATTAGCTTTTAATATATTTAATTGGTGGGAGACTGCCGACTGAGACATCTCTAATTCTTCCGCTAATTCTCCAACACATCTTTTTGTCTTTAATTCAAGCACTATCCTTAGTCTTGTAGAATCTCCCAGCGTTTTGAAAAATTCCACCAATTGCAAGCAATCTTCTATAATAAGTTTTTGCATTTTCATCTAAATTATAAATTATGCACTCTTAATGCTCTAATAGCATTTAATATTGCAATAATCATGACACCAACATCTGCGAAAATAGCAAACCACATATTCGCAATACCTATTGCACCTAGTCCAAGACATGCAAATTTGATAACCAATGCAAAAATGATATTCTGATATACAATTCTAAGACATTTTCTCGAAATCTTGATTGCTTTAGAAATTTTTAGTGGATCATCATCCATAAGGACTACATCTGCAGCTTCAATTGCTGCATCAGAACCCATTGCACCCATTGCAATTCCAATATCAGCACGAGTCAATACAGGTGCATCATTAATTCCATCTCCGACAAAGGCTAGTACAGCGAATAATAAATAATTGCTATATTAAACCGATGCCGCTTCCTCTT